>Ga0123342_1000022_pt1 | contig 137519 bp, 70 predicted proteins | sample Turbeawhitnodule_FD_89960 | JGI IMG/M metagenome (GOLD analysis project Ga0123342, IMG submission 89960) | Root nodule microbial communities of legume samples collected from Mexico - Turtle bean Mexico white nodule | ecosystem: Host-associated > Plants > Roots > Nodule | place: Mexico: Nepantla... | reverse complement strand
GTTAGGAGTTAAAGTGTATGTGTTTTTGTAAAAGGGTTGGACCACCCTGAAGTGGTTTTCATTTATTGATTTTTTATTGCTGAAAAAAAAAAAAAAAAAAAAACATACGGACCCAGTTGGTAGGAAATAGCTATACACTGAAATTTGTGGTATTACCTACAAACTAAAGTTACTGGGTATTACCTACAAAGTGAAGTTGATGAATATTATCTACGGACTAAAGTTGGTAGGTATGTATACTATTAACATTATAAAATTAATAATATTAATAATAATAATATTTATAATAATAATAATACTTATAATATTAATAATGTTATTAAATTGATTAATATTAATATTAATAATTATAATAATAATCATAATATGACAAAAAGACTTGTTTGATATAGTGGTGAAAGTTTCTTTTCTCACTCAAAAAATTTATATTTAAAGAATTAATTTTGAGTTATTTCATATATATATATATATATATTAATGTAAGTATTGTATTTGAACTATTAAATGCAATAAGAGGAAGAAAAAAATATTAATGTTTTTATAAAAGAATATATTCATATTCACTTCTAATTTAATTAATCTAAGTGATTAATATAAAATAAATAATTTATATTAAAAATAATTCTTTCTAGTTAATGGATTTTTTCTGTATAAACTTATTTCAAAAAATGTTTCTGTAAATTAATCTATGCTATTATTTATCAAAATAATTTGTTCATTATTTATATTGAGAATTCAGTTTGCAGTAAAGCAACGTGAAATAACGTCGTTCGTGTTAGAAAACTGGTCAAAAATCGATTTTGAAAGAGTCAAATTTTATTTAAATTTTTAAATACTTTTATCCTTTTCATTAATTTTTGAAAAAAATGAAAAATCTTATCAACCTAAGTAGATTTAAAGTTAATCAAGCGTAAACACGTATGCAGTGATAAACGATGTTGTTGTCACATGTATATGAGATTTTTTTGAAATGAAATAAGTTTATTGAAAGAGAGAAAAAATGGCATACATATTGAAAGAGATATGGAATTTTTTGGCTTAATCTCAAGTCCCATATTGGTGGGTTCATTGTTTGGGAAGGAGGTTTGAGGGTTATAAATTAAACTCTCCTCCTTAGATATCCCAATTTGTAATATCTTCACTCATAATAATAAAAGTGAGTTGTTTTTGCTGTGCTCGGAGATTAGGCTAAACAGGTCGAACTCCGTTAACAATTTTCGGGTGTTTTTTTTCCTCTTTATCTCTTTTATTATTCCGCTTTATTTATTCAATATTATTTGTCGGGTAGCTCTGTTAGGATTTTGTTTTAGTGGAAAAATTACCCGTTTTTTCCAACAATACCGATATTTATTTATACTATACTTTTCTTTTTGTTTCAATCTCTACCCCATCTGTTCCTTCTGATAAGAGGATAAGATACTTGGATTGTGATATCATATTTAAGCACCAGCATCACATGTTTTTTGTCTTCCCCTCCCCCACTGTTTTATGTGGTTTGAGTTGTCAGTGCGTCACATGTTTGTTGTTCTGTTATATACATGTCTTAAATTTTAGTTCATCTCTTCCAGTCTATTTGCTTCCACCATTTGTCTGTACTTCAGGACAAAGTATTTGGTTCCACCATTTTTCTTTTCTGTCGTTAAGGACAAAGTATTTGGTTCATGTTTGTTTGCATCTGTATATGAGAGAGTGTGTAAAGATAGAAAAGCAAAAGTGAGGAACCATTTTCTATGTTCAAATTAATAACTTTTTATTTTATTGCCCTTAATTAGTTAACATTCACCTTTTTACGCATACCTTCCATGTGAGAATTAAAAAAAAAAAAAAAACATTCGAACTCGGACCAGGGTTAATCGATTATCATAAGTAATACATAGAATCAATAATCAATTATATTTTTTTTAAGAAGATAATCAAGATGGGTGGAAAAATATGAAAGATAATTAATTATATTTTTTTAAAATGAATAATCGAGTATGAATGGATAATAAATGGGAGATATAAAATGGTTATGGGTTTAACCAATGGAAGCATAAAATTAAATGAAGAAATAGAACAACAGCAGGTGAGAATGCGAAAAGTTTTGCTGGTTGAGAATGTCATTAGGAAATGATATCTTTCACTGGAAAAGAGGGATCAATAATAAAAAGTAGAGAAAGGAAACAAGATGAGGAGATGATGGGATAAGGAATGGTCAGGGTACTACTTCATTACTACAATTACCATTAAAGTTATTATTAATTGTAAAGTTTATGTAATATAATATGTAATCATATTTTTATTTAATATGTTAATGTAGTTTTTATGAATACATTAAATTGTATTTTTTTTAATATAATAGATAATTAAATTTCATAATATTATTAATCATCATATAAGTTAAACATGATAAATATAATATATACTATTGTAAAAATTATTATACAATTAGTAATTTTATTCACATTCAATACAAAATTATTTTTTCTAATTTGTTTAAATTTTTGCATATATTAATCATTTTCATTTAAAAATTTGTATAATTATGGATATCAAAATTTTATTTTTAATGCAAACACAATTATTTTATGATAATTTTTTATTTTTGACAAATTTACATAATTAGTATTTACAAATTTATGATTTACTTTTAAAATATATTAACTTTTTTATAATAATAAATAATACCATGTTAAATATTTTATATTCGAGGAATTGATATAAATGAATTTTATACTGCATCAATTTCAATCCAAGAACTTGATATTAACATGCTAATCAAAATAAAACTTAATTTCTATTTTTACAACCTTGAAGCAATTAATTATTTGTCTCTTTTCTTATTATTATTAATCATTGTCAACCCAATCACTTCAACACTCCTTTTAATTGTTTTGTTTCATATTCCGCGAGTGCTTGATAATTCATTGTTTCTTGTGAAATCGATATCCGTCCTTAGGTACAATTATTACTTCTGACAACACGGTGCACTTGCTGTACAAAGTCATCAAGGGGACAACAAATCAATATCCTCTAGCACTCTAGCAAACAAACCCCTATTCTTTCTCATGTTATGATCATCCAAAGACAAAGGAGTACCAAGACCTCTGGTGATGAAAAATATCACCCTTAGTCTCCAATACTCCAAACGCAAATGGTAGATTCTAACCCAGACTTGAGTTTTAGTACTCTTCATAGTATATGGAACAAAGTCTTTTTTCTAGGCAAACAATCTCAAAAGACTAAGAGATAACTGCAATGAACCCATTCCGATGGCCCATCTCATAGTGAACTCAAACTCATGGAAACCCTTTCCAAGAGGAATTGTTTTCCATGCTCCAAGAGCCTTCCACACCGGCTGCAACTTCTTAGTTAAATCAAGGTGTGTGAGAGGTTTATCCCTTTTATATAGAATAATCTGACCATGTAGATGAGTCTTACAATTCTCAAGATCAACCAAGTAATCTGCCTCATCAACCCAGACAACAACCATGTCTCCCTTAATACAAGGGATAGGTAGTTGGAACAAAAGAATGTCACATGTATTTCCAAAGCCTAAGCAAACATCTTCCTTTGGTCTGACATATCATACGCTTTCTTAATAGGGAACACTTCTTGATTCATCAAACAAGCCTATGGATGAGGAAACCATAGAGTCTTCCGCCATTTCCAAAGGCTAACAAGCTGCCACCAAGAACCACTTGCTGCCCGCCACAGACCAGCCAGCGAACCACCACGGCACGCACTGCACCACTGCCGGGCACCAGCCGCACTAGACCGCCACGCTCGCGCTCACCAGCGCACTAGCCAGGTCGTCGCACGTTACCAGCAACCAGCTTGCGCACACCGTCGCACTGCCAGGCCGTCGTGCGTCACCAGAAATAGCAGTTGCAGACGCCGCGTACTGCACCATACCCAGACGCGCACACCCAGAGCACTCCGCGCCGTCGCACAACCCTAGCACCGCACCGCACCGCACCACGTCGCACCACCAGTGAACCACCACGCCACCCACCGGTGCACCTCCAGAGGCACTGCCACCCACTACAACCGCAAGCCAAATCGCCCTGCAAACCCCTTGCCGCGTCACCACACAACAAACCCTAGCCAAGAGAGAAAACAAAATTCAAAAGGGTATTTTTGGTATCCCTTATCTAATATTAATTATCTCTATGTTTACATTTATATTAGAAATAAATGTTTACATTTAGTGAAAATAATTACTATAAAGATAGTAATAAAAAAATACATAAATTGTTATAATTATGGATGACAAATAAATTTGTTCTATTCTTCGAACTCGTCGTGATTTTGATAAAGAAAATTAGTAAATATGGAATGGATATTAATATGAATAATATCAGATTTTTTAAATTGGGTATGGATGAGTATTATATGTATATACTATTTTCACTTGATCTTTTTGGAAGAGATCTCGTAAGGTTGAAGAATGTTGCGGAAGGTTACAGAACGTTACAGAAGTCTTGGCCACTGGCTATGAGCTTTCTCTGCAAGTCTTGGATGATTGGCTCCTCTTTTCTTGTAGGTTCTCCTCCTTCTCCGGCGGCCAGACCCATGGAATGGTGCCACTTTTCTAAGTTTTCAAGTTGCGATAGTTTTGGTTTCTCTCTTCACTATAAATATGTGTTTCCCCTTCCGTTCACGTTCTCTCTTCTCTATCCATTCTAGATTAAAATCTCTTATGAATGACAATACGAACAACAACAACTCTATACTGGAGACATCAAACATTGTTTCCACAACTCAAACCATTTTTGTGAAATCGATTTTGAACGTCTCGAAAGTTGAAGTTTTCACCGGTCGGAATTTCTGACGCTAGCAAGAACGCGTGTCCACCCGGTTAGACATGTATGAAGTCGCTTTTCCACTTACAACTTCTAAACCCGACTCAAGCACGCCTGCGAAACAAATTGATGTTTGAACTCATGCAAATAAGGTATGTCGTCACACCTTACTGAGTGAGTTATCTAGTGATTTGTCCGATGCTTATTGCTCTTACAAGGAAACAAAAAATATTTGAGATTCTGTTATCTTTAAATACATTGTTGAAGACGTCGTTAGACAAAGGTTCATGATCGGAAACTACTATTATTGGGAGATGATTGAAGGCAAAGACATAAAAATTCAGATAAACGAATAACAAAATCTGCTTGAATGATATCAAAGCAGAGAGCATAGTCTTGCCTGATGAATTCGTGTCTAAATGATAAAAAAGCTTCCGCAATCTTGAAATGACTACATGCAACAATTGAAGCACAAACACAAACAAATGTCTATGCCAGATCTGATCACCCACATCGTCATTGAAAACACAAACAGAAATGAGTGTGCTATTGTAAGGGCCAAAGTTTTGTCTCAAAGCAAACATGGTAGAAGATAAACAAGCTCCAAAAAGGTACGAAAAAAAACCTGATCACAAAAAGAAATATAATAATAAATTCTCTTGTCCCAATGGAACTAACCCCACCTTCAAGAAAAAAAGGTATAATTGTTTTGTCCCTGGAAAACCAGGTCATCATGCACCTCAGTGCAAACCTAGGGCAAAAAACGACTATCCTCCTAAGACAAATCTAGCCGAAGGGGAAGATACCATTGTTGTAATTGTTTCACAAGTAAATCTTGAGACCAATGTGAGTAAATGAGTGCTAGACTCTAGGAGTACTACACATATTTGTGCAAATAAAAACGTGTTTACCTCCTACATAAGTGTGGGGGATGGAGAAGAATAAGTTTATCTTGGTAATTCCAAGACAACTCATGTTCTAGGAAAATGAAAGGTTCTTTTAAAGCTCACATATGATAAAACTCTGGCTTTGAGTGAAGTGCTACATGTGCCATCAATTAGAGTTAATTTGATCTCTGTAGCATTGCTAGGCAAAGTTAGGGTTAAAGTGTGATTTGAATCTGACAAGGTTGTTATGAAAAAAAATAATGTTTTTGTGGGGAAGGGATATTGTAATCAAGGTCTTTTTGTATTGAACATTTCTGAAGTTATTAATGAATCTGAGTCTTTTACTTATATTGTTGATTTGTATGATGTGTGGCATGCTAGATTAGAACATGTGAATTATTCGTATGTTATGAAATTGCAACTCAACATTTTTTTGTCTCTACTATAGTCTTATGTTCAATTATATCACTATTAAGAATTAGAAACCCATAGGCAACACTATGTTCTGCATATCCTAAGAACATGCAATTAGAAGTTTTAGAACCTATTTTCCTTTTCTTAGAATTGGGTAACATTACTCTCACACTCTTAGGTATTTCAGTTTGACGTTCTACATAATGACATGTTTTCTTCATTATTTTAGATTCTACACATATATCACATTTACTATTTTGTTTTTCATGCATGTTGATTAATCCTAGTCGTTGCAATTTCATAACATATGAATAATTCACATGTCCTAATCTAGCATGCCACACATCATACGAATCAACAATATAAGTAGAAGACCCAAATTCATTAATAACTTCAGAAATGTTCAATACAAAAAGACCTTGATCACAATATCCCTTCCCCACAAAAACATTATTTTTTTTTCATAACAACCTTGTCATATTCAAATGACACTTTAACCCTAACTTTGCCTAACAATGCTACAGAGATCAAATTAACTCTAATTGATGGCACAAGTAACACATCACTCAAAGCCAGAGTTTTACCAGATGTGAGCTTTAGAAGAACCTTTCCTTTTCCTAGGAATGGAGTTGTCCTGGAATCACCGAGATAAACTTATTCTTCTCCATCCCCCACACTTGTATAGGAGGCAAACACATTTCTGTTAGCATAGATGTGTCTGGTAGCCCCAGAGTCTACCACCCATTTGCTCACATTAGTCACAAGATTTACTTGTAAAACGACTACAACAATGATATCTTCCCCTCCAGCCAGATTTTCCTTAGGAGGATAGTCGTTTTTGGCCCTATGTCTGCACTGAGGTGCATGATGACCTGGGCCTTCCACAGACAAAAAAAATTATACTCTTTTTCTTGAAGGTGGGGTTAGTTCCATTGGGACGAGAGAATTCATTATTATATTTCTTTTTGTGATCTGATTTTTTCTCGTACATTTTTTAAGCTGGTTTGTCTTTTACCATGTTTGGTTTGGCAGTCAAAGTTTTGGCCCTTGCAACAACACACTCCTTCCTATTTGTGTCTTAAATGATGATGTGAGTGATCAGATTTGATAGTGACATTTGCTTGTGCTTCAATTGTTGTTTGTAATTAATCCAAGATTGTGGAAGCTTTTCGATCAACAATTTGGACACGAATTCATTAGGCAAGACTATAGACTCAGTCTTGATATCTCCAAGCAACTTGTGGTATTCGTTTATCTTAATTTTTATGTCTTTGTCTTCGATCATCTCCCAACGATAGTAGTTTTCTATCACGAAATTTTGTCTAACGACGTCTTTGGCAGTGTATTTGAGGATTAGGGAATCCCAAATATCTTTTGCTTCCTTGTAAAAGCAATAGACATCGAACAGATCGTTAGATAACGCACTGACTAAGGTGTGACGACATACCTTATTTGCATGGGTCCAAGCATAAATTTGTTTTGCATCCGTGCTTGAGTCGGGTTTAGAAGTTGTAAGTGAAAAAGCGACTCCGTACATGTCTAATAAGGCGAACACGCATTCTTGCCAATGTCGAAAATTCTAACCAGTGAAGACTTCAATTTTCGAGACGTCTGGAAAAGGTTTTGCAAGAATGGTTTGCATTGTGGAAATAACGCTTGACGTTTCCATAGCAGAGTTGTTGTTGTTGTCCGTATTGTTAGTCATAAGTTCTTACGATTGTAGTAAGTTGGACTTTAAAATACGAAGAAAATTGATTTCCTGAGGCGTGAGTGATCATTGTCCATAAGGAATTATCCGCGGTGTATTGCACAAGTCCCCCAGGATACAAAAGAAACTTCTTAGAAATGCTCGAGACCTCGGCCCAGGAAAGGTAATTAAGATAAAAGATAAAAAGATATTTTATCTATTGTGATATTATTATGAAGATGAAATATATAATTGTTATTGTTTAAATCTGTTATCATATTATTCTGAAGATAAAGAGATATTTTATCTCTTGTGATAATATGCAAGTTAGTTATATATATTTTATCTGTTGTGATATTATTCTAAAGATAATAGATATAATTGTTATTGTTTAAATCTGTTATCATATTATTCTGAAGATAAAGAGATATTTTATCTTTTGTGATAATATGCAAGTTAGTTATATATTAATTAATACATGTTAGTTACATATTAATAGTTGTTGAGAATAAAAGAGGAGCACCCGAGACATGTTAAACAGAATGTTTTCATGCTGTTAGCACCTGAAGATAAGTGGTGTCCGTGAGTAGGTGGTTTTCTGTTATATTCTCGTGAGTGAAAGTTGTTAAACGAGTAAGCTATAAAAGGGGCTTGAGACCCAGGTAAAGGTACTCTGTTTTTGAATTCTAGACTGAAACCAGATACTTATCTTATTTTAGTAAGCTCTCACTGACTTTATGGTCGGAGTGTGATCAATAGGTAGAGTCCCTTTGTCCCTACAGAATCACGTTTCAATGCAACGAGAAAACGCACAACAAAATCCAGAAGAAACAGATCAGAAGCAGAGTTTTGCACTCAAGTCAATCGATGACAGTTTTAATTTCTCCTCAGTATAAATATACACATCACCTTTGCTCCCACATACACATTTCCCGTTCTCTCTTCTCTCTACTTCTTTATATATTAAAATTTTATTTTATTCTTTTTCTTTACTGGTTAGTTCTGATATCTTAGGATTATCCAAAAAATTCCGGTTATATACTGAGAAACTTACATAATACATCGCGAACAAGTATTTACTGTTTAGTGATCATTCACACTTCAAAAAATAATTTTTTTATATGTTTGGGGATTTCAAAGCAATTATAGAGAAAGGATTCAACAATTTTTTCAAACCATCGTCCCAACTCCGCCCATTCCTCCTAATCCATTACCATCACAACCCCTCCCAACCAACAACCACTTCAACACACCCACACCACCGCAAGAATGTGATAAAAGAAAGTTTTAAATAAGTTCTTGATAATTATTTATTAATATAAAAATATTGTTTTGTTTGGACGAGAGAGATTGAAAATAGAAGAAAAAGGAAGGGAAAATGCTGAAAGATGAAATTGTTTGGATTAAAAAAATAAATAAATAAATAAATTTGAGTGTAAAATTTATGTTAAATCTTATTAATGTAACTGAAAAAAATATTTTTTTAAAATATATTAAAATATGAATATAAATTAAAATAAAAGATAGCATAAAATATTCGTAGAATAAAATTATATTTTAAAATAAAATATTAAACTTAAATTAATTATTTTTTATTATTATTATTTTAATTAACTATTTCATTATATTTAAAATATTATTATTATTAATATATTATATTTAAATTATAAATTATAAATAATTTATAATATATATATATATATATAAATGATTATATACACTTTCCCAGTAAATTCCTTTTAAATCTTAAAGAAAGTTTAAATATTCTAAAGGTTTTTGTTTTTTTTGTACTTTTGACATTTTATTCTCGAGTTTTTCGAAATTTTTTTTTATAAACAGTAAATAAATTTATTTTTTTCCTCTGAAAACAAACTATGTGATATTTAAAAGTTGAAAATAGTATAATCCATATTACTAATAATTTCTATAATATACTTGAGGTGTTTTAGAAGATCTTTATATTCAAAAAGATAAAATTTGATTATACAAAAATATAATACTTTTAGTATCAATTACCTGCCATTAATCATTATAATTAGTATAAATTTTGTATTTATTTTATAGATAGTATACATCTTTTAGTAGAAAATCTATATTAATATATACATTTGTTTGTACAATATAGTAGTTCTCACATCCGCATCTTGACCAAATTCACTTACTGTTTACTTGAATTGAAAAGCAATATATTTTCTATTTGGATTAGAGGGTTAAGTATGGATTGGGTGGCGTGGAAAGGCAAGGAAAGTTGGTTTTGGCATCCTGAATGCTTTTACCGTTTGAATGTGGTGGGTGATGAGTTAATGGAATGATAAATACGGGATGTGAGTGAGGGGAGGTGAGTTTTGTGCTTTGAGTTAAAGGAGGAGTTGAGTGTAAATGTTGTGAGGAGTTTGTTCTTGTTGATGAGGTCGTCGGAGGTGTGCAGTGTGGCTCAACGTGGTGCACATGATCCTTGGTGGTGTTGTGTGTGGCTTGTCGTGGTAGTTGGTGATGCTCCGTTGATGGTGCTTGGTAGGTGTAGCTCGACATGGTGTGCGTGTGCGGTTGTAGTCCGTGTGCGATCGTAACGTCGATAGTTATTGAAGAGTTCACGTGTTCACACACAAGTACATACCAGAAAATCGATTCTCACACAAATTTTTTGAGCAATCAATGTTGCACTATACAACAATTTGGTTTTTGATATTTGATGTGAGGGATAGCCGATTAGTTGCATGCAAAATCCATTATCCCTTGTTTTTGAATAATTATTTTTTATTTTTCATTTTGATGTATAATGTTGTGATTATTTGATTTATGTATATGGGTAAATGTTTTTTTTGTTTGGTTAAGTAAATAATTATTTATTATTTTTTTTATATATGTACATATAAAATATATAATGATAATTAGGTGATTTGTTTTTGTTGAATAAGGCTTATTATTTTTCACAAAAACTTGAATGGTGATTGACAATAGTAATTAAGTTTAAAAACATGAAATTTTTGAAATATTAAATAAATCTAATTATTAAATTAAAATTTATTTGTATATAACTTGTAAAACTGATTTTGATAGATATAACATAAATAAGAATATAATTGAAAAAAATAATTATAAATATTATTTTGAATTTATAAAATAATTATAAGTACACTTTTTTTTAAAATATTTTAAAATACTACTTTACAGATACTTTACATATAATGTTTTTAAAAATATCAAGTAAAAAAACTTTATAAATATTATTTTAAATTTATAAAATAATTATAAATATAAAGAATATTTAAATATTTAAAAAATACTACTTTACATATACTTTACATATAATATTTATTTTTATTTTAAAAATGAAATAAAAAAAACTATATAAATATTATTTTGAATTTATAAAATAATTTTAAGTATAAAGAATACTATTTTGAATTTATGAAATAATTATAGGTATAAAATTTCTACTTATATATACCTTACAGATAATATTTTGAAAAGACTGTTTTACATATCATATTTAAACTTTTTAAAATTGAAGTAAAAAAATATTTAAATAAAAAGTTAGAAGTGAAGTAAACATAATTTAAACTCCACAATATAGTTTTATGTTAAGATGTTAAAATTAATTATATAATTTAATTTTGTATTTTACGTGTTATTATTTTTTCTAAAATGTGATTTTTAGACTTAGTTAAAATTTTCAAGAATTTGTGACCAAGTTTAACAATAATTATTGGTTAATGTATTTTGACAATGTCGAGATATCTAGCAGAAATGATATAAATTTTGATGTTGTTGGTGTCAATTTCACATTAATTTCACAAATACAAGAACAAATCAATTTGTAGATGCAAGTAACAACAATAACAATCTTTTGCATGATTGGATATGGATTGAATGTGTTGCATGCTAATGGAGATAAATAATGTTATATATTGAAGTTTGTTTCACAAAAAGACCGTCATCGACAAGAATTGATATCGTATTTGGTCCATACTGAAAGATGGCATGACATTATTTCCATTGATCCGAAAATATTTATTAATTTATGTCAATGAATAAGAGGAACGGGGATGGTTAAAAATGCATTTCAATCTATAGCTAAAAAATAAGTGGCTAAAGTTTTACACATCAGTCATAATATTAAGAATCAAAGTGTTTTTTTTTTCTTTTATCGTATTACAAAGTGGACTTTAAGCCTAACTCAACCCCATAAAACCGGGCTCATGAGGGGGGTGTGTTGGAGATTCCACATCGACTAGAGATTAGAGCCTTTCATTGTATATAAGTGGGTGCAAACCTCATCTCATGAGCCGGTTTTATGGGGTTGAGTTAGGCTTAAAGTCCACTTTGTAATATGGTATCAAAGCCATTTCGAGCCTATCCTAGCGAGTATTTGTTGGGCCTATCGTGCCACCGCTATCGGACCACCCAAAATATATAGTCCCACGCACGAGCTTTTATCTATCACTCTCGGCGTGAGGGGGGTGTGTTGGAGATCCCACATCGACTATGAACCGGTTTTATGGGGTTGAGTTAGGCTTAAAGTCCACTTCGTAATATATCGATCTGGAAAATGGTGACTTTCGTAATGTTTTGAAGACAATATTGATGTTGCAATGAGAGTTTTTAATTTAATCATCGGACCGCGGTGGAACCTCGTATATATTAAACAATGGTCGATTAAATTATAACAATAATTGAGTGTATTCTTAAATTATATATATTAAAAGATAAAAATTATTATATATATGTAACAATTATTTTAAAAATTAATTATTTAATTATTTAAAAATTAATTATTCAATATATATAACATTAAATAAATAAATTGTTTTTTTATCAAAAGATGATTTTTCTTTTCACAAAAATTACTATTATTATAATAACTATTAAAATAAAAATATACTATTAAATTATAAAATGATTTTTATTAAAAGTAATTATAAAAATAAATAATTTTTTAAAACTTTTTTATGTGTTTTTTTTTATTGTTTATGTGGTTTTTTATTAGCAATAATTATTTAAAATAAAAAATAGTTATTTAAAGGGTAAAATTGTAAGAAATTGATTTATTTTAAATTTCTCTAAATTTTTTTAAATTTCAATTTCAATTTAAAATAAAATAATCATTAAATTTATTGTATTTTAATTTTAATACTATAAAGATAAAATTGGAAAACAACATGTGTATACCAAAAAAATCTTCACTATACATTGTTATAAAGAAAATAAAAAAGAATTATTTATTTCTATAGTTAATTTAATAAAAAATTATAATTTAATAATATTTTTTATTTCAATATAATAATTATATATTTTTTGTCAAAAGCGTAAATGTATGTGTTTGGTATATAACATATAGATGGGATATATGGGATATTGTATATACCATATGCCATATATAGAGTGTAGTATTCACAAATCAGTTTTCAAAACATTTTTTTAAAATTTTCTCGTATATATCAACTTAGTTTTCGTAAGAACTGATTTTAATTTAGAAGAATTTTTTTTATATTGATTATATAAAATAGAAAATTTAATTATTTAGTTATCTATTTTAAATTTTTACTACTCTAAACTATTTTCTAAACTTTTTTGTTACTTCTGAATATTTCGAATATTAGAGTAGACATAATTTTATTTCTCCAAAAATTTAAATATTTATTTTAGTTCTTAATATTCATTTTAAAGTGTCGGAAGCACTATACTAAAGTATTAGTAGGAATCACTTGACATTATATAATATTAGAGATCAAAGGTTTAAAAATTTAGGAGGAAATTCTTTTTGCATAAAGAACTTACCCATTTTATATAAACTAAAAACGTAATTAACTAAAAAATTATAAAAATTTAAAATTATTCATGTTTTATTATTTTTTACAAATTTCCATTTGATTGAGTATTTGAAAATTTCCATGAATTCATATAATTGTTAGATATAATTTACCAAAAATTTTGTATTGGATTAATTGTAATAAGCTGAAAACCTTTCCACCTTTCACCACTTGTTTTCTCTTATTTAAATCACAATTATAAATCTTCTTAAAACAGTTAAGCTTTCACAAGACTTAATTGCAGAAGAAATATACTTCCATAATAATCATTTACAGTACCAGAAAACACTCTGATATTTGTTCATTTACATTGCCAACTTGTATATTTTTGGGTATTATATTATATTATATTATATATGTAACAAAAAACAAACCTTTTATCTAATAAATAAGATTCTGATTCGATGATGATTTGAAAATGAATAGTTAATAGTAATTAAATAATTAATTAAAGAAAAACATTCCAATTTTGCGGGAGTTGAGAAAAGTCCGTTGAAAGTGGGTTTGTTTTGTCGTCCGCTAATGTTGTTTGGGCTAACGTTGTTGACCTTGCAATGTGCCCCTTTCTTCTCTCTCTTTCTCTCTCCTTGTTCCTCACTCCTCCCAAAGTTTGAATCTTGAACCCTTCTAACGAACAATTTATTTCCCCCACTTTGATTTTGCGTTCCATTCTTTTGCATGGCGTACAAAGTGGATAATGAATACGACTACCTCTTCAAGGTCGTTTTGATCGGGGACTCGGGGGTTGGCAAGTCTAACATCCTTTCCAGGTTTACGCGAAACGAGTTCTGCTTGGAATCTAAGTCTACCATTGGGGTTGAATTCGCAACCAGAACATTGCAGGTTCCTTCATTTACACATACCATATGTATATTTTCTTCTTCAGTTTTTATTTTTGGATGATGTTATATCACACTTCTTGTTGCTTTCTTCACATTCTTTGATTGATTGAGAAAAGCAGCTTTAATGAAAGAATGGTTCTTGAACATTATAGAAAATTATGTAATCTTTGAAGTATATTATGTGATGAATTTTCTGTTTTCAACATGTCGCACTAATCGGTAAAATCATAACGCAGTCATCTATAATAAACTGGTCTTTCACAATGTCATGGGAACTTTCTCTCTATTTTACTTGAAGAAAATGCTAACAATCCATTCTAATAGGGTGAATTCATACAAAAGTTTATTTCATTTAGAACATGAATTATGGTACTTGTAATGTGGCACGATTCATTTTGACCTTGATGTGAAATTTAATTTGTACTTAAGAATCCACGCCTTGGAAAGGGAGGCTCGGTTATGAAATTTAAGCAAGTAGGTCAAGAGCATCATTTCTTAACAAGAATTATACTTTTCCTTGAATTGAATAGGAATTTGAAGAACTGCATACTATATTGTCTTTTCTCCATTGAACAACAGTTAATAATATTTGGAAGTTGAAACTCATCCAATATACTAGTATCAATGAAAAAAGACTTGAGGTACTGCCATTCTGTTATAATCCCATCTAAGAACACACAAGATTTTACACTGAAAGGAAATAATGTAGTATTATACAAGAGTTCTCACCGAATAATAATAAAATAAAATTACCTCTGTATGATAAGAGTGATATGCACGAGGTTTGAGGGGTGATAAGATCAGCAGAAATGTCAACTGTGAATAGATGAACCTAACAAGTTTCTTTTTTATGATTCCTCTTGCATGTTTGATGATTTTCCCATGTGAAGAAAATGAAGGAATTGAATGTCCAATGCTATATATATTTTTATTGTCAGCTGCATGAAGAGTTGTTAATCCCTTCCTTGGAAACACATGTTTATGCAGGTGGAGGGGAAGACTGTAAAGGCACAAATATGGGACACTGCAGGGCAAGAGAGGTACAGAGCTATCACTAGTGCCTACTATAGAGGAGCAGTTGGTGCCTTGTTGGTGTATGACATAACCAAGAGGCAAACATTTGACAATGTGCAGAGGTGGCTCCGTGAACTAAGGGACCATGCAGACTCCAACATCGTTATCATGATGGCTGGAAACAAATCTGACCTGAATCATCTGAGAGCAATTCCTACTGATGATGCTCAAAGTTTGGCTGAGAGGGAAGGTTTGTCCTTTCTAGAGACTTCAGCATTGGAGGCATACAATGTGGAGAAGGCATTCCAAACCATTTTGTTTGATATATATCACATTATAAGCAAAAAGGCACTGGCAGCACAAGAGGCCACTTCTTCTACAGGCCTTCCCCAAGGAACTACCATAAATGTCTCCAATATGCAAGGTAATACAGAAAGCAGAAGTTGTTGCTCTAACTAGCAAGGTTAGTATGTAGAAAAAGAGAGGGAGAAGTAAGGTTTTAAAAAAATGTTATTCGAAAACACATGAGGAATAGTTGCTAGTTACATGCTACCTTTTGCCAGGTTTCTTTTAATTTTTTGTGTAAGATGTGGGAGGATGGCGATCTCTATAGTCTTCAACAATCTCAATTGAAAATGAATATGACGTGTTAACAATTCATGTTCTTTGCTTTGGCGTTAACTGGTTCTTGAAATGCATATATACCATTAGGAGTTAGGATCTTAGGTTTGGTGTTTAATATTGTAATTTGTAACTCTGTGTGTCAGTAATGTTGCTCCTATTCTTTCCGGTGTATGTTTCATTCATAATAAAATCTTACCGTTCAACACACTTTTGTTAATATTGATCTCAAAAAGTATGCTTACTATTGTTCATTTTGATTCATTTTAATTGAATTTGTATAACTGCATTTAGTTTTCTTCAAAAATATAATACTAAAATCACACCTAAACTCTCCACTTACCTTATCTAGTTCAAAGTGAAACTTAACTATTCTGTCATAAATAATTGACAGAGGAAAATATGAACTATTATTCATTAATTAAAGCCAAATATTAGTAGAACTTTTTCAGGAATTCACTATTTGCTAAGTAAGCTAAGGCTTAATATAACTTCACCAATCACTACTGCCATATTGAATATACAAGCAATGAAATTGCTTCCTTAAATGCAAATGAGCCTTGTGTACTTAAATTTCAGTCCAAATTGTTTCCATTTCAATTTCATTTTTCCATCTGGTAAGAGCTTCTTTCAACACTATTTTGGGTTGCAAAAAAGAAAAATATTGTATGAAAATAGCAGTGCCATGCTTGAGGACATCTCAATCATTAGAAGTGGACCATAAAGTGAGAAAGGCCTCAATTGGACCATGTGAAAATCCTGCCCCAACCAACAAGAACAAAATATCCCAAATAAGGACCTCGAGATCAAAGATGCAAACTCATAGGTATTGTACTTTTTCTTCAACCAGTTATCACTACACTTGGAAGTATGGGAACAATAGCACGTGGAAGTAATGGATAATAACTATTGCAACTAAATTCAATCACCACCAAACTTCATGAATTATCAACAGATGGTGTGACATACTAATAATGTATTGAAACGTGGTGTATTATGCAGCTATTTATGTCAACGTTTTATGTAACAGTGTCTGGGGACCCTTTCATAATTGTTCTGTTTGGTGACCCATACAAGATCACAGATGCCATTTTTCAAACTACCCAAAACTTGCATATATAAACCTCACAATCATTTCATAAATGCATTCTATCTGTAATTTCTTGCATCTGTGTCAACAACATAATGCAGGTAAGTTAAAAAAGTGAATCCAAAACAAGTACTAAAATCTGTCACACAGTAAGATATTTTACTGCAGATTTGAGAAAAGTTTGATTACTTTTAGTGCTTTTATATCCGCATTGAACTACTACACAATGAGTTTTATTTTACGAAATAATAACTACAAAAAATGAAAAAAAAGTGCAAGAAAATCTTTTACACTAATGTTTGTCTAACTTTTAATTGTGTATATGTTTTTAGTTGTTTATTTTTATTCAAATGAATCATAACATATTCATTTAAAACAATATAAAATTGATTTAATTAATTAAAATGTAAAAAATGCAGGTAGACTAAATTACAATTTTCTAAAATAAGAAAATCAAATCTTTATATTTTAAAATGAATGACCGAAACTGCTCATTAAATAACAAAAAAAAATTTAAAACCTACAACAAGTTGTACTAAAATAATCATTTTTTTTTATAAAAGTTAACATTTAAAATAGTAAATTGTCTCTTCAGTATATCGGATATCTTTATCTGACAGTATAAATCATAAAAAATTTATTAAAGGAATAATTACCATATTATTATTCATATGAATTGAACTGAGAATTTATAACCTTTCTAGTATTATTGTCATGTTTACTGAGTCAAAAATTTGTCCCAGAAAATCAAGCATGTGTTTTTTCAACTTTCATGAGTTGAACATTATAAGTGTGGTGGACACGTTTGACTAGTTTAAATTGGAAAAAGAAAATACATAAATAAATGTTCATACAATTTAAATAGTAGTTCAATTGAGCCATAGAACTGGCTTTTGTTCTCATTTTTGTTACTAGTGAAATTTTCAAAAAACAAAAAAAAAAGAATGTTTTTACTCAACACGTGTCACTGTTTGATAGGAGGCTTGGTTTAACCGACGTAGCCCTAACCTTGATATCTGACAGCTGTCCAATGTGGCTTCTCAACTTAAATTTCAGGCAACCGCATATTCCACAGAAAAGTGCTTATTATTCTCCTGCGGAAATTTTCCCCTGTACCTGCTTCTACACTAAACTCCTTTCAACTCAAAAAACACTCACACATCACCGATTTTTTCAAACAAACGACGGGAAACACGGAATTACCCTGCAGCACACCGCACCGCGTAAGACCAACACTGCTTTATCTTTTCCGTGAACGCTCTCCCGCTTATACGTCACCGTTTTGGTTAGTCGGGATCGCAAAAAACGACGTCGCCGACCTGAGAAGAGCAAGAAGAAGAAGAAGAACGCGTAGTTGTTTGATTTTGCGCAGAGCGAAAACAGAGTGAAGAAAGTGAAGAGAAGTAATGCTCGATGCATAGTTGCAATTGCGAATCCTTCGTATTCTTTTGGTAGTGAAAATAGGTTGAGGTTTGGTTAGAAAAAGTGGTGAAAGAGAATAGAAAAGCGAAAAATCGGAACCAGGAGATGCAAATGGAAGCTAGGGTTGGCGTGGCGGTGGACGGTGGTGTGCGGAAATTGGTGCAGCCGCCGCCGAAGCAGATTGGAACTGTTTCGCAACTTCTCGCCGGAGGAGTCGCTGGCGCGCTAAGCAAGACCTGTACGGCGCCGCTTGCGAGACTTACCATCCTCTTTCAGGTTCCAAATTTTTTAATTTGATATCAATTTAACAGAAAGAATAAAATAAAATATGCTTTTTTTGATTTTTAAGTAAGTTATTAGAATATTCACATTGTAATTTAAAGCAACAAACAGAGAGAGAAGGGTTGGGGGGGTTAAAGTTTAGGTTAGGTTATGATTATTCTGTTAAATCTTACTTTTTGTAGAATTATTTGTGAAAATGTTTTCAGGTTCAGGGAATGCATTCTAACGTTACGACTTTGAGAAAGGCCAGTATATGGAATGAGGCTTCACGGATTATCCATGAAGAGGGTTTCAGGGCTTTCTGGAAAGGGAATCTGGTGACCATTGCTCACCGGTTACCTTATTCTTCGGTTAATTTTTATTCGTACGAGCACTACAAGAAGGTCAGGTTATCGGTGCTGTGATGTGGATATTTACTTTCATTTGATTATGTTGTTGAGAAGTGGCAAATTTGAATTGATGATGAGTACTTGTTTGTTCTCGGATTGATTTGTGTTTAATGGTATTTTGTATGATCAGTTGCTAAAGAAGGTTCCGAGACTGCAAAATCACAGGGATAATGTTAGTGCAGACCTTTGTGTGCATTTTTTTGGCGGTGGCATGGCAGGAATTACTGCTGCTACATCTACTTATCCCTTGGATCTTGTGAGAACGCGGCTGGCTGCGCAGGTAGGAACATATGTGTTTATTTTCGTTGGGTGCAGGGGTAGCCCTTTTCCCTTGTGCATTTGGCCCCCATCTTTTTTCTAGTTTTGATGAGTCCTATTGTTCTAGATATGTGACCAAAATTTCATTCTGTTCAATTTAATTTTGACCCACCCCTATTGTAATTAGTTGCATTACTCTTCTTTGAGCTTAGTAGCACTGTGCAACCCGTATAACCGACTTCACCTAGTGGACAAGACTTTTGTCATGTCAGTTTTTGTTTTTGTATTATTTTTCTATGTGATCTTTAGCCTATATGCTTAGAACCTTGCATGCTGATGACCCTTACCATGAAATTGTCTTATTTTGAAATAGATTATCCGCTAGAGATGTCTACTTAAATTTGATTAACTGTTCATGCATAGTGGGTGGTTAAAGATCCTTGCATTTATATTTTAGGTTTAATTCTGAACAATTAGCATTTTTGCAGACAAACTTTACCTATTACAGAGGTATCGGGCATGCTTTACACACAATTTGCAAGGAAGAGGGGATACTTGGCCTTTATAAGGGACTTGGAACTACACTATTGGTACGGTGTTATGATCAATTTAACATTACTTGAAGACTATATTATTTTGCGACTAATTAGCTACATCTCTCTGGTGCTAATGCAGACTGTAGGGCCAAATATAGCTATCAGCTTCTCTGTGTATGAATCCCTGAGATCTTTTTGGCAATCAAATAGGTAATCATCCACAGCAGTTTGATGTAACCCATATTCCCTTTATTTCATGTATAATCACCTTTTGTTTTATATTAATATTACTTTATTTATGCATATCAGATCCAATGATTCACCAGTTGTTGTTAGTCTGGCATGCGGCAGTCTTTCAGGCATTGCATCATCAACAGGTGAGCAGTCAAAAGGCGGAATTGTTAATTACATACTTGGCATTCATTCTCATAAGCTTTTTTTATAACTTGAACTTTTGGTGTTCCTTGTCAGACAAGTAGTATTGATAATTTGCTTTTTGATGTTCCTTCCAAATGGGGTTATGCACATTCTTTTGGTATATTACCTTTTTCCTACATCTCTGTGTGGCATTAGGCACTTAACTTAGTTTTGTTGTATCAAATGTTCAATTACAGTTACGAATCCTTTAGTCAAACTATTGAATTTGCTCCACCCAAGAACATCAAAGAAGTTAATGTCTGTAGTGGTTTATTATGCTTTTGATGCAGAGAAAGAGTTTGGTGCAGGAACTGCACCAAGTATCTAACCAGATTGACCCCTAGAACCAGAGACCAGGTTGGAGTTGTTATTTTATCTGTGGCATATAAGGAAGACATTAAAAGACTTGTCTTTTGTAACTTTATTATTATCTAAAGATCTTGCTCAAGTAATCATCTTCCCAAGGTTTGTTCTATGGCATGTCTCCCCAAGCTATGCAGTGGATTTCATCATGGGGTGGCATTACTTGGATCAACCTATATGATTCCCTCAGTTACTAAATGTGAGAGGTGTCCTCTTTGAGGTATGCTTCTCACTTAAGGCTACCTTCACCTGATGTTTGGATGGGTACCGGAATCCTCTTCAGCCCTTGTTGATGTGTTTCTGAAGAATCTATTTTTACAGCTTTAATAGTATTGCTTTCAGCATGATCTAAAGTTCTGAATGGTGGAAATTATGGTACCAAATTAATAAAATTAATTGTTTATTGTAAAGTATTTTGGTAAATAGAGTTTTCGACAAAGAACTACTGTTAAGCATGGGACAAGAACCAAAATCTCACTGATTGGGGGGATGGAAAATTGTGTGTCAAATATTATACAGATAGAGACTAACCACATGCATCCAAAATATTCGTGCATACAAAAGTTTAGTAGTGTCCTTTGATCAACTGTGTCAATAAAGGCTGCTGCCCTTCTGCTGCAGCTATTGTATGTTCAGGTAAGGCTGTATTTACTTAGACTCTTACTTCTTGATGCCAATTTTACAGGTAATGCTTTTGCATGTTTGGATTTGTTAAATACTGCAGCTACCACCATGTTATGATGGATGTGTGCATCCATAATTTCTTGATGCCAATTGATCACAAATTCTATATTCACCGTAGTTATTCTTTAGAATAGCCTATAAAGTTGAAGTGCAGGTTTGCAACTATGTCAGAGACACTGGCTCACTACAATAAGAAACTTCCAGTTTGTCTACAATTCATTGGTTATTGATTTCAGATGTGGTTGAATTTGATTTGATTTCTTTCTTTGGAGTTGGTTTGCAATTTAGTTGATTAATCATCTAACACTTTTGATAATGCACTGTCTTTTCACAAACATTAACGATCTGATTAAATTGAATTGCTGTTGACTAGAATGGGTATGTTCAATTCATCTGTTATTCTATATGCAGCAACGTTTCCCTTGGATCTTGTGAGGCGGAGAAAGCAACTTGAGGGGGCTGGTGGGCGAGCCCGTGTGTATACAACAGGCCTCTATGGCGTGTTTAGGCATATAATCCAGACAGAAGGCTTGCGTGGTCTTTACAGAGGAATTTTGCCTGAGTACTACAAGGTTGTGCCAGGTGTAGGTATTTGTTTTATGACTTATGAAACGTTGAAGATGCTTTTATCAGATATTGCTACCGGATAAACCCTAAACACTGGGGTCGAATATGCAAGAAGTCACTGGATAAAGTTACCCATGCAAAAGGGTTGGAGTTACATTTACGATTTAACAATTGTAGTTCATTTTATTTCACGGGTCCTCAACATGGGCAATTTTGTAATGATCCCGTGGGGATTGCATTTTTGCATGTACAGAAAACTTGCATAACATTTAATGTTAAGCTGTTATCGTCCTGTATTCTCGCGTGGTCTACTTTGTCTTTAGCCCTAAAGAAAAGGGGAAGTGAAATCAGCAATATCTATAAATCTGCAAGACTGTGCATCTGGTTGCTAAAGACCCGACGTATTTTTATCTTAAAACTCGAGTTAAAAATAATACTTTCAGAATTTAAGTTTGATAACAACTGGGAGGAGCACACTGCAAAAGCTAGTCAATTGTAGCTGGAGAGCCCGTGCCTTTGTTTATTTTTCTCAGTAGAATTTTAGACTTCTAATATGGGACTCAAATCGTATAAGAAAAATGGATTCTGACAAACTTAAATATTGAGTATGCTTAGTTAAAAATTTACTTCTAAATTTAGGGGAGAAATTAAGAGAGACGTAGAAGCTCTACTCATCAACTTTGTATAGAATTGATTTTGTTTAATGAAAAACGGTCATATATTTAGAAAAACCATATAATTAAAGGAGCGTTTTTTTTTATTCAACAATTCAATTCTATACAAGTTGATGAAAAGTGCTTCTACCTCACTTAATTTCTCGACTAAATTTAAAAGTAATTTTTTTCCTTTATTTTTGTCGATTAATAAGATGCATTGGGGCCATTGTATTAACTTGTGCGCTGGGAGAATCATATATTCAATGCCTTTTGAGTGGTTATATGGTCATTCTTATATTTTTTAAGTTGTAATTTTTCTGCAAATATTGTTTTCAAAATGACATGTCAATATGGAGGTCACTTCTATTGGATAATTGAAGAAATTCATTTGCTATCAAGCGAGAATTTTAATAGGGAAGGAGGGAGGGGTATTTCTCTTGGAATATTTGCAAAAGCAACATTGTCAGCATTGCCAACTTTATTTACTAAATAATTGCTAAATGCATAAAAAAATAACAGTTCCTTAGTTTTTGGTCAAGGAAAATAAACAGTTGTTGAATACGAACTTGTAATGCGTTTATATTTTTTGTCAAATTAGAAGACTTGGACATCCTCATAGGATCCAAATAGCAGAAGTTGTCCAATCTTACTTTGAGTGGGTCCTGGTCCTCCACTTGCGGAGTGGAACCAAAGAAAATGAAAAACAAGCACTTATATCCATACATTGAGAACTTGCGTTCTTGTTACACTGGAAAAAATCCAGTCAAATGAATATGGTCAAGTGTTCTACGCAAACCATATTTATTAACAGCTTCATTAGCAGCTCTAAAGCCACCACCGTAAGCTGGGGAAGAATCATTGGCAATCTGATTCTTGAAAAATTCACCCAATTTATTTTCAACATGAGACTTTGCACCCTTCTTTGAGGAGGAGGAGGAGGAGGAGGAAGAAGCAGAAGCTGTGGATGTTGATGGCATGCTTTGAAAGCTAGGCATTACTTCTGACTCAAGCCACATATAGGAAAGAACTTGACAAATGCCTTCCTCTACTTCAGGGTTAAGGTTGCGGTAACCTGCTTAGTTGTTCAAGATGAATGAATTAGATGAAAAAGGTTGTGAATGCTGAGATGGTTTAATAGCATAAGGATTAAAATATAACACCTTTAAGGCGTAGCCAGCCATGCATCAACTCATGGGCAAGTATAGCACCTGTGAGTAACCTGCATCCCATAAAAATATGAGAACTCCTATAATGAAGTTTGAACATCATCAATAAGAAGTGACATTATAGTCTGTCATTGGTACTTTGTCTTGTGAGTATTGGAAAAATATCTGAACTCACAATTATATTCAAAAGGGAATCAATCAGCTCTAATTCGAAGGGGACAAAATGCAAAGTTTCCATTGTCCACTAGTTTACCTAGGAAGACCATATAGGACAAGAATTGCTGTAACTTCGCATTTTCTAGTCAGTTTTTGAGGTTGAGTTCTCATTCCTATCAGTCGATGGCCTCCAATTCTTGGCCTTCTATGTATCTGAAACAACATATAAGCATAAAGTAGCGAATTTATCTGACAAATAATAGTAATCTCATTCACTATGGATTCCACATTCTACCAAAACAAGAAGTAAATAGTTTTAATATCTTACACTGGTCACAGTCTGCTCCTCTGAAAGGCATAAACCCCTTGTTTCTGGTAAGTGTAGAAAACCCTGGCAGAAACCACAGAGTGAGAGGAGTTGGACTAATTATTTCACTAAAACAAAGAAGGGATTTTCCTTACATTTTTCTCCCCTACAATAGCTTCATTAAGTGCTTCTCTCTCAACTAGAAGCATGGGAATTTGTTGATCTATTCTCATCTGCATTCCTTCATAATAATCTCTGATAGAATGGTAAAGAGGCTGGCAATCACCAGTGTCCATTATAGCAGATTCCATGCACTCTAAACACAAACTGCGTCCATCTTCTAGTCTATAGTATTTTATGTTCAGAGGCTTCAAGGGAAATATAACAGTAGCAAGAAATAACTTCAGAAAATACTTGTTCTAAATATCCGAATCATAAATAGCTTGGAGTGCTTAAATTAGTACCTCCAATCTTTCACAACTACAGCAGCGAGCTGTATTATCATATTCATGAGATGGACAATATTTTTGGGACCAAAAGGGGTGGCACCTGTACTCAATCAAGCCTGCTGCATTTATAGGAATCTGAAATTAAAAAAAAAGTCTCTAGAGTTAATATAGCTCTTAAAATTTGATTCAAATGTCATCATATCGCTAGAATAATGTTTGATTCTTCTGTCAAAAAAATACAATGCCCTAATCCTATTTAAGGTACATGAACAAACTGAAATTTAATAACCTTAAACAGAAAAAAAATTAATAAAACATAACAGCTTGAATAAGGAAAGGCAAACCAATCTTACAAATTGGAAGCAAACTTCACATTTTGGATGAGTCAATTCTTTAAAGCAGGATTTATGATACGGATGCTTCCCTGACAAGGAAAACTAGGATCAACAGAAAAAAGAAAACAGTAAGAGATGAATCAAAAAGAAAAGTGATGATCTCAACATCTCCTAAGAATATCAAAGAGGATCAAAATCAAACTACCTCACGCTCAGTAATGGGGTACCCACAGGAATGACAGCGAAAGCAATTTGGGTGAAAATACGTATCCATGCACCCCAAACAATTTCCATACATTATTTCTTGGTTGCAGCCACCACATATTCTTCTGTTCAATGACAAACTAGACATTATCAGTTGTAAAAAGGGTACCAAAATATCCTGCTTTCCTTTTGCTTAGACATTTACATAGAACTCTATCCCCCAAAAACTACATCTCTGCACATGCTGCAAGTTTCTTTTTCACTTTTCAAATTTGTTTAGAAGGAACAGATTCTGATTCCTTTTTCAACTTGATTCACTAAAACAAGTAGGAAATGATGCTACAGGACCATCATTTATTCATATACTGATGTGATCATGTGAAGCCCTATATCTCTTCATAGAATTGTTGGTACTTGGTAAACATGGAAGTCTTCAGTCAACAATAAAATTATTACATAATGCAGAGATAGATTCATGCACACATAGTGTCAAAATATCTTGGCTTCTTAGCATGAGGAATAAGAGAAAGAAGTTATTTCTACTAGCTTTGGCCCGCATAACAAACCTCAACCACCTTTCTATGTACCAAATTGGAAACACTTGATGTTTGACACTCATATATTAGGAGAGATTTTACCTATATTCGTGGGGATAAAATGGTGTAGGGGCAAATGGAGGGTGTGCAGATGAGCTAAGGGTATCCAAAGGTGCTTTTGAGTAATCGTCTCCAGTGTCTTGTCCCCAACTATATCCTTGATGGGCTATTGGAAACACAAGTTTAAATCTTTGATCAGCAAGATCTAGATAACAAACACCTTTTTGAAAATCAAATACCAACCGTTTGGTCTCTTCAAATCTTCGGCTGAAGAAAGTGCCATTGCATGCCCTAGATCCTCTTTCTCCTTCTGAGCTCTAGCACGATCATCCTGATTATTACATCAGGAGTACTATTCAAACATCTTATCCTCAATTATATTTGTGACAGTAAGTAAATCCAAAATAATGATACAGTAAGTAGATCCGCATTATATTTCCCTGCCATCTTAGTTTGGAAGGAACCATTAAAGTGGACATTCTGCAATATCTGAAGTAACGAGATTCTATAAAACATTGGATATATGATGCAGAACAATGCATATGGCATAATTTGCTGTTGCACAAACAAGATAGACAGATATAACTATATATGCAATGAAGCAAGATCGTACTAATAATTTTCCTGTCCAATATTTATTAAATTGACTTCCCTTCTCTGTATATATTTCAAACCATTATTTAAATGTAAGAGTTAATGTAAAGGTTCTGTTCTTAAATGTGCACCATCATTGCAATAAGAATCAGATTCACAGAACTACATAATCATTTATGTACTTGCAGGAGGAGAAAAGGTCAGTGGCCACAAAGTAACAAGGGAATGCAACATCTAAATTAAGTCACCAACTTAACATTGTGGGACCAAATCTTTGGTAAAAAATGTACATTGCAAAATTAAAACAAGTGCTCTGAGATTCGATGTAGTTCAAATACAAAGTTTCACTGCACTTGACGAGATCAAGAGATAGTCTAATAAACCAAACAAGAAAAAAATAGCAAAGCTTCTAATGCTTTTGACTAAGTTATGGTTGATGACATATAAGATCACCACGTATACTACATGAACTGGCTAATTGCACTTTTAATTTAGGCAAAGCAATAATAGTAGAGTTTAATTTTCATGCACTGTTACTGTAAAGATTTTATGCTGACACCCAATAAATAGAAATATTTTACTCATCATAATTACCAAAATAACTATTACAAAAGTTATTCTAAGTGAAGGACACTTAAAAGATCCTTTATACTCTCGGTGCATCGTAATAATATGTATAACAAAGCCAATAACAGTAGATATAATTGAAGAAAACTAAAAGGCAGTGCTTCATTTTACCAACGCTCTTGATGGAGCTCCCCAAACCATGCTTTCCTCTGCTGGCTCATGCAGATGACGACCACCCCTTCCTCTATTGGACCCACCTCTGAAAAGTTTACTGAGCCATTTCATGAAACCAGACTTTCTCTCCGAGCGAGGAGACATATAATCCCCTGCATCCCACCAAAATTTCACGATGTGTCAAGTTAAAAAAGAACCAGTAGGTGCAAATTCAAGTTCTAAATCAGAAAAAAAAACACCATGGTCTAGATAACTTTTTGGAACCACGTGCAAAGTAAATTCAGAAACTTTGAGAATAGCCATTTAGTAACATCAATAGAAAAAAGAAAACTTTAAGTTCAAACAATAGCTTCATGGGGTGGTTCATGATTCAGAAAAATCTGTTTTTTCTTTCATGTAAAAATCTGCAAAGCAAGCGCTTTGAATAGTGGTGCACCTGAAGCTCAAATTTTGACGAATAGTATTGAAAGAGAAAGAGAGAGAAAGAAGTGATGATACCGTATATGCATGGATGAGAAAGATGGTTGACATCTGAAGAGGGAGCCATAAGGAGGAAAAGGCAATGTTGTGAGAGAGAAGATGAGGGAAGGGAAAAGGGAGGAAGAGGAATGAAAATGACAGAGAGATGGAGAAGAAGGGGCATTTGAGAAGAGTTAATAGTGGTTGAAAAAGAGAGAAAGGAAGAGAGGAATCAAAGAGATTCTTGGCTTGGAAAGCAATGAAGAGAAAGGCAGAAAGATGGGTTGTGGGGTGGGCGAGGAGGGAATCTGCTGATGAGGAGAATATTAAGTAAGGGGTGGATTGAAGAGAGAATCAAAGAGGATTTAGAGAGAGAGAAAAAAGAAAAGAAAAGAAGTGCTGTATTTGCACGCATGGAGTTGAGTTAGAGGAGTGAGTGTATGCAAAAAATCTCTGTCTGTTGGCTTTGTGGTTTGAATGCAGAAGGTATTATGTGCCGGGTAAAAGGACAGACAGAAAGACAGTTTCAAAGTTTTCATGCTAGTTAGTAACTGTCAACTTTAGGAACATATATTGTTTCCCTGTTACCATCCCATGTTTTCAAATTTTGATTCAACAACATGTCAGTTTAACTAGTGTGACTGTGATCCAATTGTCTGTTTAGACCAAGTGTTGAAAAAACTGATTTTGGTTAAAGGTTATTTTAAAGTGTGGTTCAGTCAATTTAAACCCCAAGATTTACTTGTGCTTAAAAAAAGTATAAGAAGATAAAAAAAGCAATACACTTCAGTTTCTTATATTTGAGGAAAGTTCAGTTTCTTATGAAAATTTATTAGGAGTATTTTCCTTAAATAAATAAGATAACGCATTTGCAAATAATCTGGTTATCTGCTTATGGTTCTCTGAGAGTTCACTTAAATAGTAACTTGAGTCACTTTTATCTTCTTTTTCTCAAGTTCCATTCATACGCTGCGAATATAAATCGCTATCCTTTTATTCCTTCTACCAAAGCAAACACTTTTGTTCTGTTTGTCTTCTATTTGACATGACATTCAATAAGCCAAAAAATAATAGAGTTTCCTTCATCATACACTCTTCACACCCACAGGAATCATCCTCATCCCTGTTCAAACTTACAAATCTTACATATCTGGGTTCTTTGGGATCAAGGATTACAACTTTTTAAGGAATTATTTGAAATTGTTTTGATTTCAAAGATTAACCAAAATGATGTTTTAATTTGAGGTAAAAATGAGTTTAAGCATGAGTATAACACTATTTCTGGACTAAACTTTATCTGAGGGAATTAATAGAGCAGTGCCAAAGGAAAATGCCCGTTGGCCAACCAAAAACAATTCATTTTATTCCAAAGTTTGGACGGCCAAGAAATGCATAAATGAGCGAAGGTATTTTCCGAGTTGTATCTGACTTTTTAGCTTTACATCCAAGCAAACAATGGTAAAAGGATAGGGAACAAAATCTACTCAGAAATAGTTTTGTTTCGAATTAATTTTCAATTTTTCAGCAAAGAATATTTGCATGATATCTGTAAAAAATTGCCTGAAAAGCAAGTCGATCTGCTAACTTAATCTGTTATAGTAACCATAACGCATAAAAAGAAGATAAAAGTAGAAAAGAAAAAGGCCTTCTCTGTCTTTAGAAGTGTGATCATCATCGTTATTTGTGGAATGCACACTGAAAATTAGGAACCTCGGAACCTAAGGACTAAAGAAAAAGCATTTTACAATCATGTCCATTTCCTTTTCTGATTGATCACCAATAATTTGACGATCCTTGTTTCAAATTACACATCTTCAAGTAACAAAATACCATTTTCCATGTGATAACCTCTATCATGTGAAAGTTGTAATTTAGAGCAATACAAAAAGTGGTTGTCAAATAATATTTTTCCTTTCTGATTATGTATATCATAGGAACCTATCTTTTGATCACCAACCAAATAATTGGATACTAGTAGCTAACAATATTGTGAAATCTCTCTTGATTTTAAGTTAGAACACAGATAATTTGACAACTCTTGTTCCAAATTACACATCTTCAAGTGACAAAAATATCATTTTTCATGTCATAACCTCTATTATGTGAAAGTTGTAATTTGGAGCAATGCACAAAGTGATTGTCAAATAATATTTTTCCTTTAAGTTAACTTAACTTAAGATTTGTATTTATCTATATATTAATTTGATCATATATTTAGATGACATGATATATCCAATATACTTTGATCCTATTTTTATACGGACGAAACTCTCCTTACTTCATTGTCTTGTTCTAAGTCTTTGGTTTTCCATTGTGTTATTCTTTCGGTTTTTTGGCAGAGGTACATGATGACACTCTGACACTTAAGTCAGTTTTAAGAGTTAGAATGCTAGATGTTCTGGATACGAGTTTCATTATCTTCCTTATACGAGTGGATTGTCTATTTACAGCTATAGTTTTGGGTCTCAAGATGTGATAAGATCATACGAATTCAATGAATCCCAAGTATACGTTAATTGTAGTTTTCGTATGATTACCATGTAATAATTACCTAATGATTATGTTGATATCTAGGATATGAGATGGTCGAGAGGCCAACTAGTCGAATGTTTATGTGTATATAGGTATTCGGTCTCCGAGTAATACATGTTCAAAACAAAACACATAATTATTTTTCAAAAAAAAATTATTAATTTGTAGAATATTCTAACATCTTAGTTATATTTCTTTATATCATATATCACATGATTCTTAGGAGTGTAGACATATTTTCGTTAATAAAGAAACAAAAGTAGTTAATGTTTTACTCTCTTTTTCTTTTTTGTTCACATAGTAGGTGCAAGCATGGTAAGGCAACAAGGAGAAACAAGTTCTCATAGAAGATCAAAATATGTGCCAAATAAGTAAAATGACATGCATCGTAAAGTTTGAATTTACACGTGACCCAGTCTTAAAAATTACTTCACAAAGTACTCGAGTTTTTATTTTAATTATATTATCACTAGTTGCTGAGAAATTTCTAACCATGCAAGTAAGTGTTGGAACAAGTTAAAAATGCACCCCATCACCAAAGATTAAAAAACATAGAAGTTACTTGATGTTGTTTTTAGTGGACGTGATTTTTGACGTTTGCAACGAAATTCGAAACACGCGAATATTGATCAGCTTCAAGAACGTTGGCAAATTTCTCTTTTGAAGGACCTGTTTCATCAGAATAAAGTGGATGTTTGTGTTTAATCTCAAAAAAGGGATTGTCTGTCATCTTCAAACAGTTTTGGGACCTATAAATTAGGTATATGGCCTAAAGTTTTGAAGCATATATAAGCTGAAACATCTTATTTGGCACCCTTAAAGCTTTCTTACGTAGCAACTAGTGAGACAGAAAAGGTGCAGACTGATATTAAATTGGAAGCAAAAGGGTTAAGAAAAGCTATTTCACCCTCAAATCTCGTCTTTAGATTTTGTGTCCTACAAACACATAATATCTGACTCACACCACATGTTCGGGAGCACTTGAAGATGCATTTTTCCACCATTTTCTACTTCATTTTTATTTGGAATGTCACATTCCAATGTCCATCAAAAATACAAAATCTCAAAATGTTGTTTTCTTAACATGCTTTTACTCTGCAAACTACCTCTTTCCAATTTTCCAAGAATTGTCTTTTGTTCTACCATATTTTTTTTATCTTTCCAATGAAATTAGCAAACTTTTAAACATGTTTGATTGTGCTAGTTTCATATGTAAACGTTAACTGCCATCGGGAGCATTTTGGGAATTTGAATAATCTGGAATCAATTTATAAGTGTGGTACTATCAAAAAAATTATTAAATAACAACTAAATTTAAAAATAAAAAATAATTAATTATTATTTTAACTAAATTATATATTAGTTTAAAGATTAAAAAAATATTAGTGTATAAAATAATTTTAATTATTAATAAAAATTAGAAAATATTTTTTAAATTAGTATTTAAAGTAGTTTTCAAAGTTTTAACTATTAATATTTTAAATTAATTTTTAAAAAATTAATAGAGATTAATTTAAAATATAAATTAATTAATAGCTAAAATTTGATAATTAGTAGTTAAATATCAATTTAAAAATTATTTTATAAATTTTTATTAATAATAAAAATTATTTTAGATATCAATAATTTATAAAATAATATATAATTAAATTAATTTATAATAATTAATTTATATTTTAAAATTATACATCATACACAATATAATATAAATAGAACTACATGGTTGTGTGTAACAGGAAGAATGTAATCAAAAGGTTTTCAAAATTATTGTTTAAAAGTATATATTGTGTTTATTTTTTATTTTGTTTGTTAGAAGAGTATTGATCTATACGAGATCTGTATTGCATGTGACTAGAACTTTGAATTTAATCATAGGTTTTAAAATAGTATGAACATTGGTGTGAGTAGAGGAGTATAAGTTTTTTTTGGTAAAATATAAGTTGATTCTTTGTGTATATCTCTTTTTTGTTTTCAATATTATATATATTCCTCCCACGACATCTTTGTTTCAAGCATCCCAATGAAGATTTTGACTTATTTTTGTGTTTTGAAATTGTGAATTGAAGACCAACAATGATCATAAAGGAATGTTGTATTCCTAAGGAATTTTCCATACAATTTTTTTAGCTTAATCACGATACACTGCGAATCAAATACAAATCGCCTTTTCAGCTTATTGGCATAAAGAAAATAAACAAGATATGATACTTTATGACGTGCCATATTGAAGTTTTCTTTTCCTTTTCTTAAGTATAACATAGGACCGACACAACAAAAAAACTGAAAAATTTGAAGGCAATGTCATGCTGATGTTAAAGAATTTTGCTTTTGTAAATCGAGCACACAAATGAAAAATAAGCAGATAATAAATTCATGAAAACATTGGGAAGGGAAACCTAAGCTGGTTTGGTTTGAAGAATCATAAAGCTTTGCAAATTCAAATTTGTTAAAGCAAGTCCATTTTTGCAGAATCTCCTTTATAAGTTCTTGCACATTAATTATTTGACTAAATCTCTGTAATGTAAGTGGTGATGAAGATTTATAATATCTTACTACTTCATGTTGCTCGCATGCTTTTGCGTTCAAAATCCCAAGGTTAGTGTCATCAGTTTCTCGAATCATAAATTCCATCGTTACTTATTTTTCGCGAAAGAAATATTTCGGCTGATAATTTGACTAATTTATAATTTATTTATAGAAAATTATTTCATTGATATAATAGACTTTCATCTAGTCTGTTCTTAGAATTATTTATTAATAAATATAGTCTACTTATGTATCATTTTTGTTAATATATAAATTTTGGTATAATTTCTCATATTTTTGTATTTTTATTTTTTATTTTTAATATTTTTTTCATGTGATCACAAATGATTGTTGTTACTTTAAGGTGTCAAACTGTATAGCTCAAATATCAAAAGTAACATACTGATACCTAACATAATAAAAAAATTTAATAAAAAAGAAAAAACTCCATCCCCACTCCCCTTAATTAAAGTTACCATATCTAAATTTTTTTTTAAAAAAAACACCTTTTGAGATATTAATGAATGCCCTCAATTAATTAGACTAAGATAAGACACTGGCCTTGACTTTTAATTGGTGATGTGCATGATGTCTTAGTGTTTGATGGCTGCTGATCAGAACCTGAAATTCCATGTCTTGATTTCAGTTTTTTTAATAAAGATTATTTCACACCACATAATAATATAATAGTATTTCAAATTGAAAAATAAATAAAAATAAAAATATTAATTTATTAAAATTGTGAAGTGTATTTTTTTTACTTGATGCATTGTCAACTTATCATCATATTATTTTAGTGCTATATATTGACCTTCTATCAAGTTATAATTAGAATGTGAACTAATTTTTTATTAAAATAGAGTAATTTAAAAAAAATATATATGATATATTGACAATCACATATTAAATTATAATGAAAAAGAGAAATAATTTTTAAACTATATTGATCAAATCAGATATATTTTAATTTGCAGTTTTTAAAATAAAATTATTTATTTTAAAATTACAATTATTTATTAACATGTTTAATATTTGATCTTCTCCACTAATAGTATTATAATATTCATTATTTCAAAATCTAACATTTGAAAGTAATATTTCCAAATGAAACCAGTTAATATTAAACTTCTGTTTTGGAATGTTCTCTTAATTTTTTAGTACTGAAAAGGATTTTGAATAATGATTCTTCATGAGTGGCCTTTGATATATATTATAAAAAAAATATTTAGACATGTTTTCGAGGTTCCGAAACACTGTTATTCTGATTAAAATATATAGAAATAGTTTTTTTAGCTTGATTCTCGATTAATTAATCAATCATTATATTATTTTATTTTTATTAGCTAATTTTATGTCAAAATCGTTTGCTGGATTATAAAACTTTATTGATTACATCTAAAATTTCATACTAGTATAAGTTTATTCAACACTATTGATATACATTAAAATTAACAGAATATATATATTGTTCAGAATATATTTTTAATTATGTAACTATTTTATTTTTAAAATTTTAGCACAATATATATAGTCATAAATATCAGCTGAATCCATAAACTCATTAAAACCACATTTTATATTTTGGTTTGATGTGTTTACATTTTTTTCTTTAAAATCTTTTTATTAAATCGATTTGGCTCTTTTATCTTTTAAGTAACAACAACATTAATTTTATCTGATGTGACATTTTATTGTATTTGGATAAAAAAATTATAAAATTTAGAAATAATTCGATTATTTAATATTATATAATTTTAAATTTATTTGAAATAGTACGACTTTAAAAACATTCATACTTCTTTTTCTTTAAATTTATATATTTTATCTTCACCGTTTATAAGAATACTATTTTTTTGACTTTGATTAAAATATTATTTAGCTTATCAAAGTTAAGATGTTGTTGGCATGATAATGATTTTTTTGTTAACGTTACTGATGCTACTTTTTTAAGTTCAAAGTTGACTCCAATTGTTTTTTAGTTTTAATTCTCAAAGATAATTTTTTTTGTCGGTGGTATAGTCTTATTTCCTTTTTAATATTAATGATGTTTCCAATTTACATAAATATAAAATTTTATATTGAATTCAACTAGGATTAGTTTCAATCAATATTTTTTTATCAATGTCAAAGTTTTCTTAATTAATATTAATGGTAATCTTCGTCATAATTTTTTTTTTATCGATGTTGAAATTGTGTATGAGGACATTATTAATGTTATTTGATGGTAAACTTTGTAGTTAATGATAATTAAAATATTTTACTGTTATTTAAATAAAATATTAAAAAAATCACTTAAAATAAAAATAATTCAAATATAATTTGTTTAATTTATTTAAATTTTAAAATTATCTATCAAAATAACTAATATTATATAGTTTAAAAATTCTAATTCACCTTTATCCAATAAGACATCTTAAAAATATGTTTGTATTTGTTATTGATAATGGATTGGAAAAATATAAAGTGAAGAGAGAAAAAGATTGGTTTATTCATCAAAATTCTTTCTCTGTGTGTGATATCAAAATATTGATTGTGACATTATATTCTTATATTTTTGCTACCCCAAATTGCTGCCCCTCATAAATTTTGCTTATAAGAATTATATTGTAAATGTAATTAATTAATTTTAATTTATTTAACCTCATTTCATTTTCTATTTTCAATCCAAACATATGTGATTATATACATTAACTAACCCCAAAAAATGAGGGTGGAAATTTGATTTATTGAATTTGTTTTCTCATAAATAAATAAGAGAGAAATTGATTTATTTATACTGGATGGTGCAAGAAAGGGAACAATGGAGTGCAAACAAACACTGACAGACAAAGAGTAACAAAGAAAGAGAGAACCAAACCAAGTAAAGTTCTTGGTTGGTTCACCCCTTGCGCTTGTTTGTTATTGTTGCTGGAAAGTTGCCTGAAAGAAGAAGAAGAAGAAGAAGAGGAAAATTGTGATCGTATGCGATGAGCTCACAGGGGCAAGGGATTGATGAGGCGGTTCTGGATGACATAATCCGGCGCTTAACGGAGGTCCGATTGGCCCGACCCGGCAAGCAGGTTCAGCTCTCCGAGTCAGAGATCAAACAACTCTGCGTCGCTTCTCGAGACATCTTCATTAACCAGCCCAATTTGCTTGAACTGGAAGCCCCCATCAAGATTTGCGGTACCCTTTTCCTTTCTCTCCCCCATTTGTTCCCCTTTTCTGTTTAGGGTTTAGAGATACTTTTGGGTGTCCCTGTTTGTTGCAAGTTCGAACCTTTGGTTTTTGGGTGTCATGGCTTGATTCAAAGGAAATGTAGGTTAAGCATTTGGTGTTTAGGGCATGTGAATTGTTTTTAGCTTTTCTGTGGTGAGACATCCGTGCTCGATATAGTTACGTTGGCTGCCTAGGGTTTAATGTCTTCCTCTTCCTTTTCCCGGAGTTGAGACTGGCTATGCAAACATAAAGGGAATTTGGTCTTTAACCAAACACAATGATACTGAGTGATGGATATCCTCACTTAGTGGGATGGTATTCAAAAAATTCAGAATTGATTAGAGAAAGACTTTCATACCGTTTAGTTTAAGTCAAACTCATTCATGGTGGAAGCCACGAGTGAGGTGAGTGTTAGAGTCTAGGTTCAAGTCTAACTCATTCATGGTGGAGTGTTGCTCCCCACTTATATATATAGTCATATCATTAGTCACATTGGGTTGTTTGTTATTGACAAGTTTTACATTGGCAGCTGAGGACCCAATTTAGCTAACGTTGTCTTTATGAAACCATGATTGAATGCTAGGCTTTAACCAAATAAAATGGGGTTAAAGATCCATGTGGCTTATCTCATTACTTAGCTGGATAAGATTTTTGTTATTGTTGTTGAAATATTTGTTAACTTATCTATTTACATTCACTATAGTGTTATTTTATGGCATTGTTGAGCTCTTTCTTCGCATTTTCAGGTGACATTCATGGGCAGTACAGTGATTTGTTAAGGCTATTTGAGTATGGGGGTTTGCCTCCTACTGCAAATTATCTCTTTTTGGGGGACTATGTGGACCGTGGGAAGCAGAGCTTAGAAACCATATGTCTTTTGCTTGCATATAAAATCAAATATCCAGAAAACTTTTTCCTGTTGAGGGGGAATCATGAGTGTGCTTCCATTAATAGGATTTATGGGTTTTATGATGAATGTAAGAGAAGGTTTAATGTGAGGCTTTGGAAAGCCTTTACAGACTGTTTTAACTGCCTTCCTGTGGCTGCCCTTATAGATGATAAAATATTGTGCATGCATGGTGGTCTTTCCCCTGAACTTACAAACTTGGATGAAATCAGGATTCTACCCCGTCCTACTGCAATTCCCGACACTGGCTTGCTTTGTGATTTGCTTTGGTCTGATCCTGGTAGGGATGTGAAGGGTTGGGGAATGAATGACAGAGGAGTGTCCTACACCTTTGGCCCTGATAAGGTGGCTGAATTTTTGACAAAGCATGACTTGGATCTCATTTGTCGTGCTCATCAGGTTACTATGTTTTTTTGACAATGCTTATTCAGCTTTCTCTAATATAAGGGTAAACTTATGATGCTTTGCTGGAAATTGACATTATAAATTTTATGTAGGTTGTAGAGGATGGGTATGAATTCTTCGCTGACAGGCAACTTGTTACGATATTTTCAGCTCCAAACTATTGTGGTGAATTTGACAATGCTGGTGCAATGATGAGTGTGGATGATAACTTGATGTGCTCTTTTCAGATTCTCAAGCCTGCAGAGAAAAAATCAAAGCTTGTGATAAACAAGATGTGATGGTTTGCATATTACTGACACACTGTTACGTAATTAACTAAGGTTATGTGACCATTGCTTTTTCATTTATTTCTTATGGTATAGGTTCACTGATTGAGCATAATTTTCAAACTGCACTATATTGTTTATGTGAGATTTGTGGTTTTTGTACTGTTATTTGTGGTTCTTATAATTTATAAGATTTAATCAATTACTTTTCAAAACAGAATAAGAGGATATTTTGATAATTGTTTTATAATGGGGTTGTTGTGATTTACTTACAATGATTGCCCCTGTTAAAAACCATATCTTTTTAATGTAAGTATTGAACAAGCATCAAACTATAAGAAAGCTCAAACCTCAGCTTTACAATGTCTTACTGTATTTTTGAATTTAATTTATCAAATAACAAATATGATTTTAAAAGGAAAGGAAATCATGTCACTGTTATTACTGCATTTATCAGGGTCAAAGCTTTTTATTTTATGATTTTGGGATCAAGTTTCTATTAAGAAAATCCAGTTAATTGACTCAAATATTTTCTTCTATGCTCATTGGCACCAGGCATTTTTTGAGGCATGTATAAATTTATTAATTTATGAAGGTATTTTGAAACTTCTGATAGTGACTGAAAATTTGAAATAAAAGCTCTCTTGGGAAGCTGGCAAAAAAACGATCCCTCTCCCAAATAAGTTAAACCAGATTGCCGTTTCTTTAAGCTTAAAAGAAAAAGTAATTAATAGGGTATGGCTTGTCTTTTAAGACCTTTATTGTCAAAAGCTTTTTTTAATATAAATTTCCGATAAAAAGTGCATGTTTGATTGAGCTTATTTGGGAATGTTTACTTTCCAACTTCATCAGAGCTATGGAGAATAAATGATTATTTCTGCAATAACTATCTATACCAAGCATACACTACTTTGAAACAAAGGAACCATGCTCGTGTGTTAGAAACCAAAAAATAAGTCTAAGAACCAAGCTTAGGTACAGATTTTAAGTGCTTTTGGTGTTATTCTTCAATCAGAACTACATCACTTCAATGATCTTCACAGTAAAGTTTGGTGTTGGCTACCAGTTTTAGCTTTTAACTTGGTGGGAGAATAACATCAAAAGCATCCAAGAAACTGCATCTAAGTTTTGTTCATAGTATGAAAAGAAAACGAGGTTGTGTAAGATCTTTGAATGTATTCATATTTGGAAAAAAAACTGTACAACAATGAAAGCTTTATCTCAGGTGAGGTTGGTCATATGGATCACATGATGTGATTTGACTCAGTTAAAGATAAAATCTTTCGAGGTATTTGTTCAAAGAAAATATTAGTCAATCTTTTGCTCTGTTGTTAAACTGCCAATGGTGGTTACTAATCAATGCTTGCTTTAAAACATAATAGTGTTATTCTAAGCATTGCATGAAAATATAGCAGCCTCTTGGGCTTGACAGTATGGAAGGCATGCTGGATCTTTTACTATAAACCCAATAATCGTTAGAAGCTGCTTTATTTTGCATTCTGTTAAATGTTTCCTGTGAACTCAGATGCTGTGTGTTAACTATTAACTTTTCTTTTTTTTTTATCTACTCACAGGTATAGATGTATTCACGGGGTTACATTTATGTTCTATCTATTCTGAGGTGATGGTGATGGACCAGCAAATTTACTGCTAGAACATCCATACTATAAGAGATATTAGGTACTGCTGGCTGGCCACAAAAGCAAAGGCTTTTATCTTAATTTTTTTTTGTGTTTCATAATTATTCTACGACACAGTATGTACATATATGTGGTGTGGATGCTGTGGAAATGACCTTCTTTGCTCTGAAAGGTTTTCTTAGACTTTAAATTTAACTGATAGAGCAGTTTGTGTTGATGATTCTGGCCAATTTTATTCAGTTAGTAAAGGTGCAATTGCTTGGATTACATGGTTTCTTATTGGTCTATGCTTGCTCATGATCTGATGCTACCAGGTAGAATTCAGTATCTACTTATTTTGGAACATCTATGTTTGCTTGCTTCTCTTGGATTCATCCAACCAAGAGCACTTGGATTGTGGTGGGAGTGTTTCTGGTTGCACTCTATCAAAATTTATTTAGAACATTATTTTTTTCTGTACTATTTCTCGTTTAATAAGTCTCTCTGCTAATTTATATTAGAAGTTAAAATTATAAAAATGGCCAGTTTCGATAAATTTCAACTACCAAGAGAACATATAAAAAGATTGTTAGAAAGACTACAGGTAACATTCCTTTTATACTATTATTTTTAATAATAACACGATACATAATTTTATATTTCAATAAAAAATTACGTGAAATTTTTGTTGATTTTTAAGTGATTATTCTTATTTCATTAAATTTTTTATTAGTAGTTCCCAAGATCAATTATAATTTCAATATAATCGATTATAATGCTAAAAATACGTCTGCAGGAAGCCACATGCATTATCGATGTGAAGTAATTAGAAATAAATAATACATGTTAAAAGCATAAGAAGTTATTTTTATTGATATATTTTTTTCAAATTAAATATCTTTCCACTTTATTTTTACTTTATTTTTCATGAATCAAATTATCAATATTATTGTTATTATTTTTTTTTTCTATTGTTCATATTCACATTTTATTTTTCTTCCTCAATTTAATATAAATCTCATCGTTCTCATATAAAAATACATATCAGTTTAATTTTTTTTACAAATCAATTGGATATACAAATTAATATTCACTTTATATATATAAAAACTGAAACATAATCTAATTCATCTAAGAGATAAGAAATAAGATTTTTAACTTCAGCGAAAATATTTTAACTTAAACAAGAATGAAGTTACTTAAGTTAAAATATTTTATCTTCAATGAAAATTTGTTCAAAAGGGTTGATTTCTCATTATTGTTTTTATTGTTTTTGCTTGAGGAAAAATTTATTTCTTTGAGTGAGAACAAGATTAAGTAAAAGTGACTGAGAAATGTCTTGAAAAAAAATATCCTTTCAACTATATTTTTAAAAACATTTCAATAATATAATTTCTAACTAGTCCAAATTTGATCAATCCAAACTATGATTTGTTCAAACATCATTCCTCAATTACTTCACTACAATCTAAATCATTCAAACTCATATGTTCATCAAAGCATAACCAAAACTTAGTTTAATTAACATATTTTAACATACATAATTTAGTTACTATATTAACTTCTTATCTAAATAGGCTATTCTAACATTTTATCAAAAACACAAATAATTTCTCTTGTAATTTCTTATTTTAAGTGAGAGATGACGACAAATCAATTACAAAATAACATACCCTTTCAAACATTTTAATATTATATTATGCAAAGAAATTTGAAGTTTTTTTTTTTATTTCCCTTCACTGTTACATGGTTACAAGAAATAAATAAATATAATTCTATCTACATTGATTCGTCTTCCTCTCTCGTAATGAGTGTCAATTTTTGAGGTGTATTACTAAATTTTAGTATAAACTTAATTAAATTGATATAAACACTTTAATGACAAATTTATAAAAAAAAAGGAGACAATTATTTTTTTAAAAGTAAACATAAACTTACTCTCTAAAAATGTTGTGATAAATAATCTTCCACTTATTAGATTTTGAAATAGATAAAATATAAAGAAGAAAAAATTAGAGAAAAGAAGAGTAAAAAAAAAGAGAATAAATATATATAATGCATAAAAAACGTAATTTCAAACGTATATTCAATCTAATAAAAATAAAATTTTAAAATCATGTATTGAAGCATTATTTTTTATTGTAAAATTGTGTGACTTATCCATCCATGTTAATATTTGTTTAAAAATATACTCATTTACATTTTTTTATTCATTATGATTTTTTTTTTCTTTGCATTAATTTTTTTGAATTATCATCTTTTTCCATGATAGGTTTTTTATTAAAAACATATTAAAATTCCTATAAATGTTTTTTATAATTTCCACGTAAGAAATAAAAATATTTGCAATCTCAGTGATCTTTGATGATGGAAAAATGATGAGAAAAAACAAGGAGGAAAATGATGAAATAATAAACAAAAAGTAATTATTGGATTGAGTAAAAACATGTTCACATTTTTATTTTATTTTCTTAAGGAGAGGCGTGAATGTTCAACTATAATAATATTTGACAACAATCGTAATATATTACAAGTTTTTTTTTTTTATAAATTAAACCCATTTATTTCAAATTATGATAGATTTTATAACCAAACTTTTAACTTATAACTCTTAAAAATATTTTTTCTTATTTTTTCAATTCTGACTTTCTGAAATCAAATACATTCATTTCCTTTTTTTTATCAATTTCTACTAACTGTTTTGCTGTAATTTTATTTCCATTCGTCTTATTGTTATTCACCTACTTTTGCCCTACTCAACACTCCTAATTTTTTAGATTTGTGCTAAAGTTTCATAAATAAATAAATTTTAACTTTAAAAAATTGATTCAAAATATTTATGGAAACGTTTGTTCTAATTTATCTTTTCTTAACAGAACTCTGTGTCATTCTTAATGAACTTTGCAATCCATGCAGTGTAAAAAACAAGTAAAAGGAAAAGAAAGTGATGTTAATATTAATAAATTAATAAAATAAAATAAAATAAAGTATGAGGTAATTACTAGGACGAGCGTTAGAGACATATGTAGAGCAGGGTGGGAACGATGATGAAGAGCATATAAAGGTGCCCACTCTTAACCTTTTTTTCTTCGTTCAAAATTTTCTCTCTCTTCTCTCTCTCTCCTTTTCTCTTTCTGGTAGAGTGGTTGTTTTGTAGGGTTAATACTTCATTCATATTTGAAATCAAATTGTGAATGTTAAACTTCTCCTCAAACTAACGTTTCAAATTCAAATTCAAATTCGGTACGTGTAGCGATCCGTCAATGGCGTTATTGGCGGCGAGTGGCGGCGACACCGTCAAACTCTTCGACGCCTCCGCCGTTAAGCCCGGCGTGTATACGCCCTCCGGCGATCCCTGTGCCCTCAGCTTCACCCCTTCTCCCGGTTCCCAAGTCAATTCAGTCAAGTGGAACCACACCAGTGAGTCCATCTCTAGCATTTTCGCTTTCTAGGGTTTGCATTTCCCCTAATCGTCGTCAATTGCGCTGAATTTGAGTTTTCCGCAGATTTAGTTGTGGCCAGTGCGGGAGACGATAAGAAGATCTCGCTGTGGCGGAAGAATGGGCACACGATGGGGACCATTCCGGTTGCCGGCAGTGATAGTGGAGACAACATTGAGGTCATTTCTGGCAAATGCTTGCTTATTTGATGTTTTGTTTACAGAACATTTGATAGAGAATTAGAAATTAGTTGACACAAAATGCAAACTATGTGGCAATGCTCTTGCTCTCCCATGAGACAATGCTCAAAAGTTTATAACATACCACGGACTCAAGTGACAACAGCTTATGCCTAATTACATAACCTATAATACATTACTGTCATCAAGGGAGTTTCTGATTCTATAATATAGAACTGATCAGGTAATGCACGATGAGTTGTTTTCTATCACGATGTCTAAAAATACATTACTACTCCTAACTCTATCGTAACTACCAACGGGACTGTGTTAAGAATATTGGGAGAATAGTACTACCGAAGTTAGCTGTATTAAGTGTGCTTTTATAAACCTCACCCTAGAATCCCGTACCTCCAATGTGGGACCAAAGTCCCATGCCTTTCAATTGGATACTAAAATCTAATCACACTCCACAGCCCAGGCAACAATGCGAGCTGGCCGTGCACCTGCTCTTTTAGCTAGTTTCTGGTGAACACTACAATGCCAATATCATCACTACTTGCAGTTCTCATTTTCAGCTGAGATATTTGATGGAAGGCTAGTTGTTGTTAGAAATGCATCTAATAGATAATATTAGCTCTTCTAAAGTGAAACGTACACTATGAAAGAGTGAGGAGTTGTTCACGGTTGATTTAAATTAAGGCATATAATCGCTTTACATTAGTGGTGGAAAGGGCCTTGCTTTAAAGGAGCCAAATCCAATGATACCCAACTGCACATGACAGTTATTATCAGTTCCCTGTGAACATTGTGCACAAGATTTAAAGACCTGTGTTGGTTCTTTGCCTGAACATTGTTGTCTTTGCACTTGTTAGAAGTGGCCGAAAATTGCTGCCTTTGCGCTGGTTTTTGCCTGAAGGTGCAGTGTCAGTATCACCACAAACTTGTGTGTGAAATTCGTGGTATAAAATTTATGATATTCTTAAGGACAAAAATTACATCTAAGAATCTCCTTCAACATTTGATCCAATTAACAGAGTATTGAACTTTGATTGTGCATGAGGGGAAGATTATCCTGTCAAAGTTGGCTATTTTTGGATTTTTCAGAAGAAGTGACAAAGGCAGGGAGACCCCTTTGTGTAATGCTTCTAGTTCATATCTGATAGTCTTTTGGCAGAAGCAGTCAGACAATCTGTTACTTTTTTGTTCTTTGTTTTACCTCATTCATGGCTTCATGCTGTTTTTCTTTTCCTTGCAGGAATCTATATTGGCTATCAGCTTCAGCAACAAGGCATCCAGATATGTATGTTCTGGAGGAACTGGTCAAGTTGTAAGGATATGGGATTTGCAAAGGAAACGCTGTATTAAATGGCTGAAGGGTCATACTAATACTGTCACAGGGGTAATATACAATTGTAAGGATGAACATTTGGCATCTATCAGCCTTAGTGGAGATTTAATGCTTCATAACCTTGCTTCTGGGCAAAAGACTGCTGAGCTCAAAGATCCCAATCAACAGGTTTTTCTGCTTTGTTGTACTTGATCCTTCTGCATCTTTGTGCTTTGTTTTGTATGTGTGTATGGACTAACCCTCCATCTTTGAAATTGTAAGACCAGATGTTGAGAGTTCTTGATTATTCTAGAGTTAGTCGACACCTTCTTGTGACTGCTGGTGACGATGGGACAATACATTTGTGGGATACAACTGGTCGCAACCCTAAGGTATGGAATGTGCTCTCTTTATATGTATAAATAGCATATGCTACAAAATTCTACCAAAAATGAACTTGGTTGATAGTTGAAACTCCAAATTGGTCTTCTCCATTCAAAATAATAATAAAGAATACCTTATATTTGTAACATCGTCCTCTTATTTCTCTTGTACAACCTTCATAATCTTGTGTCAGTAATGAATTTGGTATTATTGTAGTCTAACGAATTAGCTCTTTCTGTAGTAAGTTTCTCCTTTCTCACCTTTTAAATTTTCTTATTATTTCAAATAGATAATTTTTTATTTGACAATATATATTTTCTTGTTATTTCTTCTTTCATTGTGTTTGAAAAAAAGGTTTCATGGACAAAGCAGCATTCTGCTCCAACTGCTGGTATTAGCTTCTCTCCATCCAACGACAAGGTTTCATTTTTTATTGCTAGTTTGAATTTTATTGTATACAGTAAGGCTGTTTCATCCCGCTGTAAACTGCTTTTGACCCGTTCTTTGGGTTTCAATAATTTTGTTTTCTGTTTTCTTTCTTCAATTAACAGATCATTGCTAGTGTTGGCCTTGATAAAAAAATGTACATTTATGATTCTGGATCTAGAAGACCATCATCTTACATTTCTTATGAAGCACCTTTCTCTTCATTGGCCTTTAGAGATGATGGTTGGATGCTGGCTGCTGGAACTAGCAATGGCCGTGTGGCATTCTATGATGTTCGTGGAAAACCGCAACCTGTTGCTGTTCTTCACGCTTATGGTAGTTCTGAGGTAATTCTTAGCTTCATAGACAATGTTTTTTTTTTTTTCTGGACCTGTGTAGTTTAATGCATTTAAGCCTCTTAGTTGATTACTGTTCAATATTTGTCTAATTTGGTGTTAGGATCATGGTAGTTGAATCGAGATATGTTATGTATAGAAGAACTTGTATTTTGAATCATGAATTGTTTAGTATCGTGAATTGCAAGATTCATAAACATTACAAAATGTACCATATACTTAAATATATAAGACTTATAAACATAACATGCAAATATTCAATTAATAACAAAACAACCACATAGTCAAAAAGAGTGGATGTATCTATGTGTATTTACTGCACAATTTCAGCTACACAACCTCCAAAAGAACAGTGTTGTTGCTGTATAAGATTCCTATAACCATGGCTATATGCTACCAAACAAATTTTGCATTATAGCCATCCAAAAAACAAGTGTTGTTGCTGCTGCTACTGCATACTTAGTGCATAATCACTCAAGTCATCTTCATCTTCTATTAAAAGTTCTTCCTCTTCTTCAGTGTCTTCAATTTCTTCCTCATCTCCTACTTCAACATCACTGCACAAACATGTGTTGAAGAGTTGAATGGCCTACTTGCTCAGCTCACAATCACTGTTCCACTGTTCACAATCTTCCAGATGTTCTGCTGTTCCGTTGTTCTACTGTTCTGTTGTCCTGCTCTTCCGTTGAGGGAGAGAAGAATCATATAGTGTATCGCACAATACTTACTACCATGGTTAGGATAGATTCATGGAAGTTCGAAGTTGCTTGATGTATGTTACATCTGACACTAGCATAAACTCACACAGACCACTTTAAGCTTCCACAATTACTTAAAGTTAGTTTTTTCTCAATCCCAAAAGGGGGAAGTAAATCTATCCAAGAATTAAGCCTTCGTCGCAATTCCCTTGATGATCTACAATGGGTCAGCAAGCTACCTTATTTATGTCTTTTAATATACATGATCTGGAAAACTTATGAAGATCCTTGTTTCATATTTTGTTGAGCATAAGATTTACATATTTGTGGTGCACGAATTTATTAAGAAAGTTCTTTAGGTCTGTTATGATCTACAACTAATATCTGCTTCCTACTTTTTCTTGTTCACATGACTTGATCTTTTCATTTGATCTATGTTCCTAGATTATGTGACCAGTTTTATTTCTTCATTTTTTCACCTGATATTTATTTAACTATGTATAGTAGAACAGAGACAAAAAGTTGTTCTGCTATCTAATTTCATTTTCAAAATAGCTTGAAGGAGATGATGCTTGATGGCATGTGAGTATATTTATTGAGTACTGTGATTAGTGATATTTTGGATCAGAGTGAGGTTTCTAAAAGTACTGTAGCATGTATAATTGAATAGCAGGAGAGTTTTTTTTGTTGTCTTTAATTAAATATAGATCTGAGCATGGGTTGTTTTCTCTCTTGTGGATGATCATGTAAATGCAGAATCTAAACTCAAGAGTTTTTCTAAGCAGTGAAAATATTATCGGAAGTCATTTGATAATAAATAATTCTACCCTTAATGCAATATAAACTGATGGCACTTTTAAATGAATCATTAAAATCTCCCAATGTTAATAACTGATTTATGTTTGTAAATTAATGTCTTCTTTTTATCTAATTATTATTATGCAACAGGCTGTTACGAGCTTATGCTGGCAAAGGTCTAAACCAGTTGTTGTTGATGAAAGAAATTGCACTGCAGAGACTGCTCTTGTGGGAGATACAGTTGAAGATTCTATACTTATGCCTGATCCTTTACCGTCTGCAACTTCATCGAACATTTCTCTATCGACATCCATGCTGAATTCTAGGAACTCTGGTCGGGTGGGTGTCTCCATTGATGCTGCTTCATTTGTGGCATCTGGCAGTGGTTTTCCATCCAGCATAATAAATGCATCAATAGCAGAAGAAACTCCTCAACGAAACCATTTATGGCCAGGTGGAAACCTGTCAAGGTTGCATGCTCCCCGTGGTAGTTACAACTTAAATGATGATATGGAGGTGTTCTCCCCTCTTGTGGATGTTCAACCATTAACACCCTCTCTATGGGATGAAAATGGGATGAAGAAGGATAGTTTATTTTCTGATAGGAAACCTATGTTGTTTCCGTCATCTAGTAGAAGATTTTCAAATTCTGAGGAAGGAATCAGTGATCATCCAATATCTGATTGGAAATCTGGCTCATCTGCCAAGCAGGTTATTGTCTCACATGACCCTGATTTTGAATTTAACTGCTCTGAAATACTGATCAATAAACCTATTGTTAATGTGTAACACTTTAATTCCCTGATATTCAATGGGAGGAGTACTGGATTTGTTTGTTTATAAGAGCTCACTAGAATTACTTGATTAGGAAGGCCATTTCTCTTTTTTACATCTGTTTCTTGTTAGATACTTTGTCAACCAAGAGTACCTTGATGCCCACAAACTGTTCCCACATGTTTTATGGTTTTCATTAAGTTCAACTATCCCAGATCTTAGTTGCACTGCTAATATTCCCTCCCTCCCCCCCTCCTTTCCTATATTCTCTTCATGGTTAAAGTTGCCTCCCCTCCTACACCAAAATCTCAGCTAAAAGATGAATTTCTTTAAGTAGAATTTTTTAGGAGGATTTAATTCAGTCATTGATTGAGCTGTGATCTGTAAGGAAGGCATGCTACTTAAGATCATCTGTTTTCTAAATTGTTTATTATCAAATCATTTCCTAGATTATCATGTATTGTATGATTGGATCGAATTCTGTACTGTACCTGCTTGGGGAAGTTCCATTTGTTAGAATCAAAATTGGAAATAATTTACTTTTATTACATTTGAATTGATTGAAAAATCAAATATTACGCTTGGGACTAATTGGACGAATGGGATATGATTTGATTTTGGAAATATGTTATGTTTGGAACTAGTTAAAAATGAAATTGATTTGATTTTTACATATTTTTACATTTTTACTTTTCTGCCATGTAAAATGAAGTTAGTAACGGTAAAATTGTTTATTTATTTAGTTAGAATCCTATCTAATGCAAATCCAATCATATTTGACAGAATTTATAATTTTAAAGCAACGTAAGATTTTAAGAAACAAATAATTCCTATTTTATATTTCAAACTTAATATTTGAATACTAAGTTAAATCCCCTTTGCTTCCATACACATTTATGTTTTACCCGACAAATTTTTGACTGATTATACTGCAATCTAATTGTAGGATATTACTCAGTCTTCCTTTCCACTTGCGGGATCAACTCCTCCTCCTCCTCCTTCTTCAAAGAGTGAAGATACTTCTATCACTCCTCCTGAAGCCTGGGGTGGTGAGCGGTTGAGTGAAAAGTATGCTTATCAACGTCAGCCTGCCACTGTACCATCTCGTTTTGGGATGTTGGCTTCTGGTGGTCAGACAGCAGGATCAATGTTATCTGGATTACAGGATACATCCTCATCCGTGGGTATTAGTTCCTATGCCAGTTCAAGCCTAAGTTTAGCTAATTTACGTGCCAAGGATGTCTCTACAAGCCAGGAGACTTCCTTGGGGTTTACTGATCACACGTTCTCAACTTCTTTGCCTTTGTCCGTGAATGCAAAATCCAGCCTTGGACAAGCAAACATCGATTCCCCAAAAGTCCTTGATTCCCCGAGAATGTCATCTTTTAATAGAAGATTTTCTACTTATGCAGAAAGAATAAGCACGACATCTACCTTCAGCGATGGAGTATCCCTTTCAGTTGGCACTCCTAAGATTAAGAAATCAGGAGCCGAAACCAGAGAAGAACTTCTAAATAGCTTGCTGTTGAAGTCTGATATATCTGTTCCAACAGAATCTGGCCCATTACCACTGACAAGTGTATGTTAATATTTACAAATTAAGTAGACCCGATTATTGCTTGCATATATATTGATGCATGTGTTTGGAAGAGAGTAGATAATTTTTCTCTGATTCTTCATCCAAGAATCTTCCATTTGTGTGCTTCAGAATAGTACAAGGGTGTGGGTTTCATTGATATAGATTGTGTGATTTTTTATGTTATAAGGAATGCTATTTATGCAACGTTTAATTTATTTGCTCTAATGTTCTTATTCATTTTTCTAATATACGATAGGGAGTAATCCCACAACAGAAAGCATCTCAGCCAGATGCACAAGGCTCTTCATTTACACTTCAGCTTTTTCAACGCACCTTGGAAGAAACTCTGGATTCCTTCCAGAAATCCATACACGAGGATATGAGAAACCTTCATATTGAAATTTTAAGACAGTTTCATATGCAAGAGGTGTGTATCTGGAATTAGTGATGGTGATTTTCATTTTTTATTTCCTGTCTAATCAATTGTCTCATGCAACAGACGGAAATGTCAGCTGTAATGAACTCCATTATGGAAAACCAAGCTGAGTTGATGAAAGAAGTGAAGTCCCTTCGTAAGGAAAACCAACAACTCAGACAAATGCTTTGATGGGTGTGAATACATTTTTGTTTGGGGGGTGCCTTTGCCCTTTCTTGTGGGGTCTTTTGATTTTTAAAAACTAACAATTAATGTATGCCTGCTCTCCCCATCTTGATTGCGTCTCTTAGTTTTTAGTCGGTGGTGGTTCAAGAAAAATATCACGAGAGAATTGCTTTGTACTAGAATAGGGTTTTGAAAATGTACAGGATCATGATTTTTCCAATTACAGAAGCTTTGTTGAATGCTCTATTTCATGCTTAGAAGCCTCTTAAATTCTCGAGAATAATTACTTTTTTTTCTCAATTCTTTTTAAAAAGTTGGGCAAATAATGAATTTTTGGTTTTCAAATTACACTAAATTTAACTTGTTCAATATCTGAGTTGTTACTTGGAATGGCATTGGACACCCTTCTGCATTGAAGTGACTTTTTCCATGTTTGTTATCGTTTTGCTGTCCTGAAAAGTAGACACTGGTTGATGTTCAGTTTCGCCACAAGCGACATCATGTCCTTTTCTAGGAACTATTCTATTTAAGAAATAGTGATATTGGGCAGTTTTGTCAAGTACATAAATTTGAATTTTAGATTTCAATAGAAAATAAAAATTGTGAATTTTCAATAAAATCTTAAAATGTGATTTAAATCAAGAAATGTACACTCTGTTAATGTGATAGTACATTAAAGTTATACATGTTTTGTTAATGAAGTTTGTGTTCTGTTGCATAACATTTCTTTATTTCATTTTGCATACATTTTTTTTCTTCTATAAATTTCAACCTTTAACTGCATTCTCATTAATTAGGATTTTGGAAGGGAGATTCCACTAAATTCACTGATACATTAATGAGTATGACACTATTATTCATTTTATCTTGATTTGCCTGAGTCATACTTCCACCTAAAATTACATAATCATGATGTCGAAGACAATAATTGGATTTTAGTTACTGTAATTTTAGTGTCATTGAAAAGAATGTCATTACATTTTAATTTTGATATTAAATATTCTATAACCTATATATATATATATATATATATATATATATATATATATATTACAAAGGAAAATTGAATTGTGTAATGCTATTGAAGGAGAATTAAACTTTACATAACTCGCGAAACTTAATTAAACTTCTCAGGCTTAATTTAATGAAATTATCATTTAATATATTTAAAACAATCACTAAATTGTTTCTAACTTTACTTTCCATTTTTTTATACACTCTCTCTGTAACTTTGGAACTACATGTCCCAAAATCATAAAAATTAAATAACTACAACTATAGCCAATCCTTCAATTTTTATTATAGTTAATTTATAATATATTGATACATTACTAATTTTAAAAATTTCTAGAACAATAGTTAATCCATATATGTCAATGTCTAACAAATATAAAAGCAGTTTTATAATACGAAAATAATGGTAATGTATATATATATATATATGTTAATACCTTAATAACATTTAATAGTTCTTTACTGTTTATTAATATAATACTAAAAAATAAAGTTGATTGAAAATAAAGATTCAATCTAGTGATTCTTATTGAAAGAGAACAATTTTTATTCTATTTTTTACACTATTAATTATGTAAAAATAAGTACGAATATAACTTATAAAGTAGTTATTATAAAATTCAATGGTATTAATATGTAAAAAAATTACAATTAGATAATTATATATAAAATATAATGTATTTAGATTAAGTTCATAATTTTTAAGAAGTAATTTTATATTAAAAATTCATAGAATTAAGTTGACGTAATCTTTATTTGTTTCAGAGTTAAAAAACAAAATTGTGTTGTAAGAAAACCAAAATCTTTAATCTCAATGCAACTTCGACAGCAACTGTGACGATATACTCTGCCACAGGGTACTAGCGACAGTGTACGTAGCTGATGATGAAACTATTTTTCTTCTGTAGCGTAGCACATGCACTTCTCTTTTCAATTGGCCAAAACAAAATAAATAAATGGAATTGATATTAAGACATTTACCACAAACGACAAATTCTTCAATCTTTTTTCAATCCTTCAAATCTCAACCTCACCTTCCACTTTTCACCGTACTGCTATCTCCATTCAGACAAACGCTTTCTGTTTCATCCACAATTCAAACCTCAATCGCCATGCCTGACCAAGGTATTCCCCATTCATCTCCATCTATAGTGACATGTTCATTCCTTTTTTTTGCTTCTGGGGTGATTCAACCAATGTTAAAGTTTTGATTTTGATGATGATTGTTTATTTTCTGTTGTGGGGTCTTCTCTTGTTTTCCAGAAGTTGGCAAAGGGTCTCCAAAATCTTCTTCTTTGAGTCCCTATGAAGAAGCAATGGAGGCCTTGTCGTCTTTGATCACTAGACGCACACGGGCTGATGCTAGCAACGTGGGGGATCAGTTTGACCTGTTATTTGATTACCTGAAGGTAAAAAGTTTGTGAATTGGGTCATTTTTTATGAGATATTCACAATGGTGTTAATTGTCTTATTCTATAGATGCTAGATTTGGAGGAGCCAATTGCGAATATGAAGGTTATCCATGTGGCTGGGACCAAAGGGAAGGTACTCTCACTTCACTTCCACTTCGGTGGTTGCTTGGAAATGAGGCCATCATAGGAAGTTCAATTTGTTTCTTGCAATAGTGATTGCTATGTGGCTGGTCACTGGTGTTTTGTGGCTTCTAACAGTTAGAGATAACTGATAACTCTGGCTTTGGGCTTCTCATTCTATGGTTTTTTCATGATTAGTAACTTTGTTTATTGTGATGATGGAAATTGTTTTTTTTTAACTGGGGTTTTATAGGGATCCACATGCACCTTCACAGAATCTATATTACGTAACTGTGGTTTTCGCACTGGACTCTTCACATCTCCTCACCTCATTGATATCCGAGAAAGATTCCGTTTAGATGGGTGAGTGATTCATATTCATATGTTTATCTTTTTGTGTTTTCCTTTGTCATCTACTTGTGTCATTTTTCATTTTGGGTTAATTTGGTATTTTGATTGGGAATTTGAATTCTTTGATCTTCATTATGTGTCTGTCATCTGTTTTGTATAGGGTGAATCCTAATTGAGCGAATGAATTCTGATAATTTTCTCAATTGATTGTTTTGCTACGAAATTATTCTTTAGTATTTGTACTTTTGTTATTTCCACTGAACTCTGCAGACCTCGGAGAATATATTGTTTTATCCCTTTACTTGCAACATAATTAAAGTTCTTAAACTCTGCAGAAAGGAAATCTGTGAAGAGAAATTTTTAGCATACTTCTGGTGGTGTTATGACAGACTAAAGGTATGCTTCTGCGCATAAATATTTCGTTGGGATTTATACTATCAGATGTTTTTGATGGGGTGGAAAAGCATGTCATCCTTTTCTCAATTTTATTTTAAACCTGAGCCAAATTGCCTGCCTAGTATATTTTTCTTATTTTACACTATTGCTAGTTGTTTATTCCAATTTTAGCTCTAAATTTCTTTAAAAAAGTCCACCAATTACTCTTAGAGCAACCAGAAGAATATTTTCTGCTAACTTAGTCAGAAGTTCTGAAGCTATTCCATAATGCCATTGTTCTCTTTGGAGTTATTGCATTGTTTCACAAGAAAATAGTAAAAGGAAGAGCAACTAACTGGTCCTGTTTGGTAGCCTTGACAAGTTTGTGTGAACTGGTACACCATACTGCAGAAAGGGGTCTTAAGTGTAGTGTAGCTTGAGAAAACGGAAGAAAAGGTTGTATGTGTTAAACTCATGGGTTGGTGTTAAGGCTCTATCAATTCGAAAATCACATGGAACAAAATAAAAATGGGAAAAATTAGACGAAAAACAAAGTTTTACTTAATAATATCGTGAGTCTATTAGCATCACCTTCTGTTCTGCAAGCCAATGCATTTTTATACCATGGCAATAACAATTGTGGTGTAGTATAGCAATAATACCATTAGTTAAGCTAATATCTTCAAAGTGTTCATGTTACGTTCACTTTTACAATTTAATTTGATGTTATTGCTCATAGTATTAATGTAATTGGTACTTCTTTTGGTGGTTTGCAGGACAAGACTGATGACAATATTCCAATGCCTACTTATTTCCGTTTCCTAGCCTTGCTTGGCTTCAAGATATTTGCAGCAGAGCAGGTTTGTTTCCATGCTTTAAATGTCTAAGAAAAAATTGTTCAGTATGTATTCTATTTTTTGTTTATGTTATCATGAATGAATAAGAGCTTCTTTCTGTCTGAATTTTTATGTAGGTAGATGTTGCTATAATGGAGGTTGGATTAGGTGGCAAATATGATGCAACAAATGTGGTATGTTTAACATTTCATTGGAAATATGTTTCTCTAACATCACAAGACTGCAAGAGTAATGAGCATTGCAACCTTGTATATGTATTAATGTTTTCTCTGAAGTTAATATCTAGGAACAAGCTCATGCAGATGTGTTGATATTTCAGGTGCAGGCCCCTATTGTGTGTGGAATAACTTCTCTAGGGTATGACCACATGGAGATTCTTGGTTAGTTTTCTATTTTTGAATTCTAGGTAATGCATGGCTATTGTGTATGAAAATATATGTTTAGAAATTTATATATTATACAATGTTTCACAATAAGTTGAACATAATGTTGCAATGCCACTGCTTTGTTCAGTGAGTTTAGTTTAATCATTCTGAATTTTATTATTAGGGAATACTCTCGGAGAAATTGCCGGTGAGAAGGCTGGTATCTTCAAGGTATCTTTTATAATAGAATGTTATCTTCTTTTGAAGAATAAAAATTATTTTTGGTGCTTATTTGCAATGTGCACTTTCTTCTTTATTTGTTCATCTGGTTTCAGAATCGGATTCCAGCTTTTACAGTGCCTCAACCTGACGAAGCAATGCATGTACTTGAAGAGAAGGCTTCTCAACTAAATGTATGTTTTTCCATGAATTTAACAGTGTATTTAGGATTAAAAGTTCAAATTTACTATACATGTGATGACTTGACTAGAAACTTAACATACTTTGTTTGGATCTTATTTGGTCAAAGGGGTTATATAACTAAAACTTAATTATGAGAATTTTTTCTTATCTTGGAAAGAAAAAAAATGCCTTCAATGTGATTCAGCACGTCTTGTCATTTCCCATACTGCATTTCATCAACTTGTGTCTTCATGCGTTGTGTGCTTTTTTTCATTTTTCAATGATCTTCTGAAAGTCACGGTATACATAACATTAAATCCAAGTAGCTTTTGTAGCTGCATTCATTGAAAATGTTTGACTCTTTGGTCCTTGCTTTCAATCGGCTAAGTAAATCTTGCCAATGCCAGGTACCTCTTCAAGTGGTAACTCCATTAGATGCCAAATTGCTAAATGGTTCAAGACTTGGTCTTGAAGGTGAGCACCAATATGTAAATGCTGCTCTTGCCATTGCATTGTGCTTTACATGGCTGAAAAAGACTGGGCATGTTGGAGATATTTATTTGGAGCAAACTGTAAGTTTTAAAAAGTAGATTTTTTTTTATATCTTTCTCTGTATGCCGTGTAGCTGAAGTGATTCTCCACCTGCATGAAGGATAAGTTGCCAGAGCAGTTCATAAAAGGTTTAACAAGTGCAAGTTTGCAAGGAAGGGCACAGATTGTTCCTGATCAACACTTCAAGAGTGAAATATCAAATAGACTTGTTTTCTTTTTAGATGGGGCTCACAGTCCTGAAAGCATGGAAGTGTGTGCAAGGTGGTTTTCTCTGGCCATTAAAGAATACAACCCAGACCCAACCTTGTTTCATCAGCAACTGGATAATTCTAAATTCTCACATGAAGTAGTGAAGACACACAATGAAGAAAGAGTATCCCAGGGAAAATCCACTCCGGTAAAGTATAGATTTAAAAAGTAGATTTATTATAATTCAAGCACATACAAGCCGAAGTTGGAAATGTCACTGTAAAATGAAGTAATATCTAATGCCCTTAGTTAGAAAATCACCATGTAGAGAGCTTGTCACGTGTTTAACCTTACTTTCAAAAAAGGCATGTGGATTACTCTTAATAGAAACCATAGAAATACAGATTATCAACTTCTTCAAACTTCCTAGACCTTATGTTTTTTAAATCTATAACTTGAGATAGGCAATGATATTCTTATTAAGCTTACCCCATTCTACTATTTAGATATCAGTTTAGAGCATTAAATTCACCCATGGAATGTTTGTATCTTAAATATTTACTCCTGCAAAAGAGTTCTAGTTTTACCTTTGTTATCCGTGTTTGTTGAGAATTTAGTTTGCACACTGTTCTTGGCTGATATTTGACTAACACATTTGGGAGGTGAGAGATGTTGCCATTAAGCTAGGTTGCATTATCAGAAGAAATTAGATGCAAATAATGTGTGTCAACAACTGTCAAGATTTGAAATGAAACACCCGGTTTTTATGTTTTTGTTTAAAATATACTGATTCCTGTGTCCTTTTTGTCAAATGAACCTTGTGTATTTCATATCAGGATGATCATTTGCAATCAGCTGTCTTTTAGTTTTTTTTTTTTTTTCATTTTAATTAGAATCTCATGATACAAGAGTGAAAAATGCAACTATTTCTTTTTCAATCAAAATGATGCTTCATTTTTTTGTTAGACTTTTGGAATTGAAGTAATTGAATTATTGCAGATATTGCTGTTCAATTGTTTGACAGTTAGGGATCCGCAGTTGCTTCTTCCTCACCTGATGAAAACGTGTGCTGATCACGGTAAATAGTCTTTTCTTGATTATGCAAGAACATACTTACCAAATAATGAAAATAATTAAAAATATTTAAGTAAAGCTTAATATTTGAGATTTGAGCAGGTTTCTTCTCTATTAGTTCTGTAATTATTTATGTTTATTATGAGGAAAAAGTACTGTAAACATTTTTCCAATGTGATTTATTTATCCCTGAAGAAAGTTATTTGGTCCATGGAAATTAAGAAACAACTAAATTGAAATTGTAGGTGTCTACTTCAAGAAAGCGCTTTTTGTACCAAGTTTATCTGTGTTTAATAAAGTTGGACCCCAGGCTTTTACCCCGACTGATCCCAAAGTTGATCTGTCATGGCAGTTCAATCTTCAAAGAGTGTGGGAAAATCTCATGCAAAACAGCAAAGGTAGTGATTATTCAGGATTGCTTTGTGGCTTATGGAATATAGCAAATCTCTATTTTTCCACGTCTTTTCTCTTTTTTTCCATCACGAGTTGTGCCTATTAAGTTTGAGGCCTTAGAATACTTTATGGCTTAGCAGGTAAAAATATCGACATTGTTTCTGAAGAACTAAAAGATGATATGGAAACGAGTGCCAGTAACTGTGAACACAGCGCAGTGTTTCCGTCACTGCCATTGGCAATCAAATGGCTTAGGGACAGAGTGCAACAAAATCAGTCACTTCGTTTTCAGGTGAGACATAAATTACACTTTAGTATCACAGTTAAGAAATTTAATCAATGTCGAATGAAATTTATTGGAAATAGTCAATTTGGTGGATCCCAATTCTAATTTGAGACCCATCAAAATTAGAGATTTTCAATCAATTTCAGTTGATAACATTATACATCTTTTTTCATCCGTGTAGAGTAGAATTTCTGACTGCAAATTTATGTGGGTGATGCATCAGGTTCTTGTAACTGGCTCTTTACATCTTGTCGGGGATGTGTTGAACTTGGTGAAGAAGTGATTTTGATTCGGAAAATTTGAAGATTCCTTCAAGATGGTGTTTCCATTCTAAAGCAGAAATCGTCCCTTATTTGTGAGACATTAGGGTGGATGAGTTTTCTCACAATTCATTGTTGAGCTGGTTCTGCGTGCATAACCCCATGGCATTGGACATTCATTTGATACATATTGTCCATTGGTTCATTCTTAGGGACAGTGACTGTTCTAAAGAAATGTACATTAATTTGATACATCCACTGCGTTGGTTAATTTTCTCATATTTTATCTTTGCTTCCAAACAAATCTACACTCTTACTGTATGACCACCGAATTGATTCTGGATTACTGAACAAAGTCACAATTTAATTTTTATATAATTGCTTCAGTTTTAAATTAAAAAATACAAAATCATAATTAACGTAACAATATATAATATTGGCACAATTCCACGACAAATATTTTAGTGTAGAATGTTCGATTATTTCTAATGTATCATCGCATATCGGACGGTGTGGCGTCTGAGCCACAGCTGATACATGATAGTATTCAACGCATCGAACGGCAAAGGAGGCTGGTTCCACCGGAAGTGCGTACTCGCGCTCACACTCAATTTTCTCATCCGCTCGTGTCATTCCCTCCACGTGTCACCCAACACACGCGTCACTTCTCACAATCACTGTCATCATCCTCATTTTATCTTATCAAATTTACTTAATTCATAAATAAAAAATATTAGTTATTTACCAATGTGTCTGGGTGGTGTAGTTGGTTATCACGCTAGTCTCACACACTAGAGGTCCCCGGTTCGAACCCGGGCTCAGACATTTTTTGAAAATTACTTTTTGTAAATTTAGTTTTATGGTAAATACATGGGCCTCACAAATTTGTCCTCCCAAGCCCAATTTTCGAAAAAATAATCTAAACAAGAGAGAACAAAAAGGTGAAATAAAAAAAAACAACAGATTTACTGATTGACCCCACAATGCAAAGTCGTTATTTTTTTTTTTTAAATAATGTCTTTATAATTGAATATATATCAACCCACATGCCGGCACGTGCGCTTCTATTGAAAAGCTGAACCAAAACTAGCGGAGCCCATAGGTTGGGCCCATTTTTGAAGCCCAATTAGGCGAGCCTCGTTGGAAAGAGAAGCCAGAAAAAAGTAAAAATAACAATTATTATTATTAATTATTAAATTTAAAAAAGGTACCAGGTACGTGCTTGCCTGACCCGGCGAATTGAATTTGAGGGTGGGGTCCAATCCTGTGTATGAAAGAGCACGCTATTTTGTTTGCAGTCCTCCTCCTGCAACACGTTCCTTCCAAACGACGAAAGGAAAAACAACTTTGGTTCTGCTATCTAGGTCTATTCCGATTCCTACTCCGAACCGCTTCAATGCTTCTCTGAGCTAATTAGGTTCTCTTCACTCGCGCTTCTACTCTGCATTGTATCCAATTCCATGGAGGACTCTTCTTACACCGGTCTTCCCACTAGCCACTTGCTCGGTTCAGTTCCTGTGAGCGAGAGCATCTTTCATTTTTCATTTCTAATTTGTTCTGTTTGCTTTCCATATCGCTTCTCTTCACTCTCTGCATGCTCGATCGTCTTCAATTGTTCTCTTAATTTTTTAGGAATTTAGTTAATCGTGTTGAAATTTTGCGGAAAGAGTGGGATGAAGTGAAATTATGGAATGGCAAGTGAAATTGGTTGATTCTACGATGATAAAATAGCTAGAGCTGTAGTGTAAGGTCATTTCTAAATTAAGTAAGACAACTGCGGCCTCTGTTAAATATGTTTGTGATTTTAAGATATTGACATTTATTGACTTTATGATTAGATATCTTCAAAACCTTTTGATTTTGAATTTTATTGTTCCTGTTGATACGATGTAAAAGTTACTTTGTTCAGGAGCATGTGTGATCTTAATTACTTTATTATGATTCTGTTATTCCTATGATTCTTTGTGATAGTGAAGTACAAGTTCTGTTAAGTGCGTTCTAACTTTTTTAATATTTTTGGTTTACCTGTTTGGTGCTCAGGCTGTGATTACTGAAGAAAATAATACCACGAAACATGTGGGTATGGATTTACAGCTTCGAGCTTTTGTTCATTTCCTGCTTTTAAAATTTAAGTGCTTCTAGTTGCTTATGAACACATATATATTTATATGTGTGTGATGCATGTAGCCACTGATGCGAGTGTGCATGTATTCCCTCCCAACAATGGGGACAGAGGAACTGGATATCAAACTGTTGGCAGGCCTACTGGTATGTTCTCTAATTTTTGTGACTTGGAGAGTTCAGAGAGTTGTTTCTTTGTCTGGTTTTTCTCTCTTCCTGCTCTCTCTCTCTGTTTAAATGATTTAACAATATATTTGTAGTCCATGGCTGTTTCCTGGTGACATTAGACAGTGAGACACTAATTGGTATACTGTATTGTCAATTCATGACTGATGGAGGGGATCAGGATTTTTTTTTTCTTTTGCTTGTAGCCATCTTACAACTGAACAAATTAACTAGAGCTTTCAAGCAGTCCCCCCCTGTCGCCTAGTCTCATGATATTGTCTACTGATTTGTATTATATCTTCTAAATTAGTTGTCATTAGTTAGTCAATATCACCCATTTCTAACTATTCTGAAATTCTAGAGTTAGAAAACACCAATTATATTCCTATATCTTTAATCAGCTACCGTTTGGGGGAGAGTTAGCATATTCTTCGATTTCTTTAATGTGTTACTGTTGTCATTTTATGATGCTTAAAAGTTGTTTTCAATACTCTCGTGTATGGTTGCTAAATCTTTGTTTTTTTTACCTTTGTTCTTTCGGGGCTTTGAAGCCAATTTGAACTGCTTGAATATGTCTAAGAATTATAAGTTCAAACTAATAGTTTTTTTATTTTATTTCCATTATCAACCGAATATTCTACTTAGCTTAGCTATGATTTGACCCCTTTTGCCTTATGATACTTAATGAGAAAACTATTATGCTGTCACTTAGATAAATAAAATTTATTTTCCTCTTTATTCCTGCATAACCGGGGTCAAAAGGTAATAAAACCACTCCCTCAACTTACAAAGATTAGAAGTTACGGAATTTCATTAAATTGCCACCCAATTATGATCATTAAAGACAATCAACACTAATAATTGCATATCTTAAGTGTCATAGTTCTGGACATTATGCCAACTGTTTTCTGAATATTAAATTATCTATAGATTTTAGCTTAACCATTGACCAAGATTCACACTCATATTGATTCTATAATCAGATTTGTGAATAGTGCTCGTTTGTATTTCATTTTTCATGGTCACTTGGTGATAAAATAATGCTGTTTATTATTCTCTTGTTTGTTTATCTATACAGAATCTTTTGAACAACAGCCAGCAAACAACTGGAGGGGAGTCTTTAGCATCTCATCTTATTCACAGTATTTTGATGTAGATACGGATGTTGTCCTAATCAGACTGATAAGTTCTTTGAATCCAGTTGCGGGAGACTTTTTCAGCAAGATAGATGCTAATCCTGATTTGTGCGTTATGTTCTTTACCCTTTTTCCAATTATCAAAATAGAGATACTCACTTTGATTACATATTGAAATGGGAATTGGGGGGGATTTTAATTTAATTAAACTGCTACCATAACATTTTTGGGGAAATACCTGCCATTTTGCTTCACACCCTCCTTTTTTTTTCTGTATATATTTTAGTTAAAGGAGACATTTGCTAATTATGACCAGATTTTCAGCACCCTTCCCTAAAAACCATAAATGGTACATTTAATGGATATCGGATTCTAATGATGCGATCCTTTTGTCATAGATATGGGCTTATATGGATCTCAACAACATTGGTGTTTGTGCTTGCTGCGCTTGGAAATCTGGCCACGTTCCTTATGCAAAAACATGCTGATAACAGTACCTCGTGGAGCTTTGATGTCAGCTACATGAACGTGGCTGCATGCTCAATCTATGGTTATGCAATTGTTGTCCCATTGGCATACTACTTCTTCCTTCAGTATATGGGTTCAAATGCCAGCCTTATAAGATTTTGGTGCATGTGGGGTTATTCTCTCACCATTTTCATCATGTCTTCGGTAAGTTTCAGCTTTCTCTAATTGGTAAATTTTATTCTGAAAGTATTTATACTACAAATAATATTGCACAATAATTTATACCACTCATGTTCAGCGTGGGGGAATGTGGCCCTGAAGGCAAAACTTGAAATGGACAGTGCCTCAACAAAGTGAGGCACTCTTCTTTTAAAGTTCGAAGGACCTTTGGGCTCAGGCCCTAATCCCTCCTCCTCACCATGCAAATAGCACGCTGACCAAAAATAAAACCATGCAAAAAATACCATAATCTCAGTTGGTAATAGTATCGCTGTGAATGGACTGCGGCTTAGAATGAAATTTTTTTCGATCCTGTTCGGCGTACTTATAATATGTCACAATATCTAGATTGGATGCGTGACTTCTTTTCGCGTGTTTGTATTTAAGTTGTGACTGAATTTTATAATTTGTGATAGGAAATTACATCATTAGTTCACTAATCATACTTTAACTTTGTGGAGTCTTTTGCATTTCTATCTAATTCATATTTCTTGGGATACTTTCAGTTCCTGTTGATAATTCCTGTTGAGTTTCTTCGGTGGGTTATAATACTCCTTACGGGTGTTGCCTCAGCAAGCTTTGTTGCTTTAAACCTGAGGTCTTACATAGAAGGCAATGAGCTTTCGGTGGCGATTATTGCAGCATTTTTCTTGCAAATAGCTTTGGCAATCTTCATCAAGGTTTGGTTCTTTCCGTAGCTAAAATGCTCTGCAGCAGTGACCAAAATGCCCCAAATACTGTCATTATGAACTCACTGCATTGGCTAACTTTGTTCAAGACGAGAGTGGAATTGTCTCAAGCAGAATTGGTTTGTGTATTTTGGATTTACTAGAATGGAATGGCAAAGAACTGCAGAGGAATTAGTGCGAATTTCAGTATCAGCCCGGTCAGAATTTCTGTACCATTGTTGGCTTAAAGTCTTTGTGGAAGACTCAATACCCGGGAAGGGGATGATGAACGATCATGATTTGTAGTATCTGTGTATGTTTGAGCTTTTTGCATATTTCTGTAAATATACCGAGTCAAGTAAATCTCTTTTAATTGATTTTTTCAAGTAGCTGTTTTGCGTGGAGACTATCAATTTCTTGTATGGTGAATCAAAATTTTGTCATGCCATCCTTTTCAAAGTTACACTGTAATATCACTCCTCTGGGATCACCCTTGCTTGTTATTTTTAGTTCAATTACAACTTGGTAGGGTGTAATAGGGCATCCTATCGTTTGGACTTAGTCATGATATGCATGCTGAGTTGTATCATCTAATTATAATTAAAGTGTCATTAGAAGAGTTTAGCAGCTAATTGTAATTTTGTTGTAAAAAAATAGTTTTAATCAATTAAATTAAAAGTTTTAAGAACCAACAAGTCGATGGAATTTAGTTGGAATGATCAGTTCAATTTTATAGGAAACATAGAACATATTTTATCTTAACACAAAATTTGACAAATTTTGGTTTTGTAGGATAAAAAACGTTCAAAATTCTTTCGAGATGGTAAAAGTGAATTACAAATATTTTAGAGAGATCAAAACCATATTTTACCCAGATTTTAATTTGTTATAACAATTTTTAAACATAGCTTTGTTCTATTTATAAACAACTTTAAATGCTTAAAGTTGAGTCATTTATTTAGATAGAGAACTCAAGTGCAAATAAAAAGTTACAAAAGCTTAGATTTTATAAGATTTCAACATTTGAACAAAACTTATAAAGAAGATTTTAAAGATAACATGACATGGTATAGATTTGTTCAAAGTAAAATAAGAATTCATGAAAATATCTTATAAAAGTTTGCCTTGGAAAAACTCTAACACGGTCAAGTTGGACCTAAGTTTGAAGGGAAAATTTGGTCAAAAAATAACATGACCTTCAAAAATATTTTTAGGCTTTTTCTTTATTATAAAATTGTTGATTTGACAATTGGATAGGATTTGAGGATGACAATGTGGGGTGGACCATGCGGGTTAGCCCACAGTCTACTAGCAAAAAGTTTGGAATTGACTCATTAATTCAACCTGTCGACTCGCTTAAGTCTGTCCCGCATAATCCGTAGTCCACACGGGTCATCAGCAGGGCGAGACAGGTTGGTCCGCTGACTCGCATTCATTACGTGAAGTGGACCAATCCAACTTGCATTTTGGGATCAAACGCTGAACAGACCTATGTGGGATGGACCAACCTGTATTACCATTTCTAGATTTGAAACATATTATTTAAGCTAGTTAAACATAATATTTAAGTGTAAAATCTTTATATATTGAATGTTAATTTAAAGTTTATTAGAGAAAAATACATTTCAACTATTAGAGCAAATTAATTGTAGCTTAAACACTTTATCTTTTACAGAATAGTAACACAGTTTTCCTATTAGACACTATTTTTAGCATAATACTTGTCCACTAGATGTACATGGTTGACTCTATTCAAATGTGTTACAATTAACTATTTTTTTTATCCATCTCTTAACATATTTTAGACATCTTTTCCATATATGGGAAAAGAATGTATTATTTTTGGCTAACCATTTTCTAGATAATAGTATAATTAAAAAAAGAAAACTTATATTATAAATTAAGTATGACTATTTTTTAGTTTGTGTCCATAAAACTTATTTAACAATTCATATATATGTATATATATTTTTTAAAATTCTATTGTTAAGGATGCTATTACAAAAAAGTTGAAATAAATTTTTTCTCTAAATGTGAACCATATGAATTTTAATTTTCAATTGATATTCGTATCACATTAATTTATATATTATTCTTATAAAATTATGTATTTTTTATTAGCTAACTATTGTATTTGGAAGTTTTTGGTTCATAAATATATCAATAACAATTATTATTTATAAATATATTAAAACTGACTTTAAGAGTACTTCAAAAGAACATAGTACACAAGAAAGAACGTGTATTCTGTCTTTGTAAAAACAAAACATGAAATATTAAAATTATTTTTTGAAAAAATATTAAAAAATGTGGAAAGTAAAAGAAAAAATATATATATGGATAGTAAAAGAAAAATGGGCGTTTGACAAAGTTCAACCACCTTGCCTTATAAGGTTTAGTAAATGGTCAACGGAAGGGAAATTCTAGCTACAATTTTTTTTTTTCACATAGTAAATGAAAACGATCCTAATTTAAAAAGAATATTTATAATAACCATTTTTTTAATGAAGGATTTACTATGTTGGTGAATGAGAGAAACGTTCTGATTGAGCGCTGATTTTCATTGCATTTTCATTTCGAAGGTCTTCTCCGCTCTTGCTCGTAGCAGTGCTCAGTCATGGAGGGAGCGGTGGATCCTTCTCGAAGCTTCATGAAGGACGTGAAGCGTGTGATCATCAAGGTTGGCACGGCGGTGGTCACTCGCGAAGAAGGAAGGTTAGCGGTTGGAAGATTAGGAGCTTTGTGCGAGCAGATTAAGCAACTCAACTCTCTCGAATACGACATTATACTCGTCTCGTCTGGTGCCGTTGGTATTGGCCGCCAAAGACTCCGTTTCCGTAAATTAATCCACAGCAGCTTTGCCGACCTTCAGAAACCCCAACTCGAACTCGACGGCAAGGCCTGCGCCGCCGTTGGACAGAACAGTCTCATGGCTCTCTACGATACGCTGTTCACTCAGGTAAGTAAATATTTGTAATTACGTTCATCAACGAAGTTTAGATTCAGTTTTGTGGATATTGATTTCAATTTAGAATTACAGTTTTACATTGGCAATATTTTGCATCTTGCAAAACCTTGTGTGTGAGAACCTGAAATTTTGTGCTACATTCATTTTCCTGAACTGGTATGTGAGGTGATTTTAATTTTCATTTCGCGGTTTCAGCTCGATGTGACATCGGCTCAGCTTCTTGTGACGGATAACGATTTTCGAGATAAGGATTTCAGGAAGCAGCTTACTGAGACTGTGGAATCGCTGTTGGCGCTGAAGGTTATTCCGGTGTTCAATGAGAACGATGCTGTCAGTACTAGGAAGGCTCCGTATGAGGTTTGTTGACGGCAATACCTAATTTGTTTGTGGAACCGATGAAAGAGTTTAATTTGTTATTCCTTGGTGGCATGATATGATCGAGGTTGAACCTGGTCCGATTTGGAAAATTTTCTGCTACTTACAGGAAAAGAAAATAAGAAGCTGACTTCGTAAGTTAAAATTGACCTAAACACACTTCAGTTGACTCTTATTTTGAATTCTTCAAAATTTGATTTTAACTTATACATAAACAAATTTTAACATATGAGAGACGATTAATTCATTCTATCCTTTTGGTTTCTTCTCCTATGAGTATTTCTATTGAGTTGTTTATTCAAACAAGACCTTAATGTTGTGTTAGACTTGAATGTTGATTCTGTATCCAAGGTTTATTTCCTGAACATTTAGTTGGAATTATGTTCACTGACTTCTCCCTCTCATTTTATTTGTCACTTTAAAATATAAAAAAGCTTTAATTATTTTTTTTATAATATCATAAAGTAATAATACACTAGTAAATGTAGCTACAATGTGCAGTGTAGTTAATCATGTATGGAATGAGAGTTTTTAGTTAGATAAGATCATTTTATCATGGGAATACGTGTTCTGCATTAATTTTTTAGATTTGTGTATTACATGAGAAGGTGGGAATAACAACTTTTATATAGGAAGTTAAAACTCTTTTTTTCCTTCGACACAACTTTACTTGTTTGTTTGGAGGTCAGAAATTTTACATGTTTCATTTCTGCTTGAAAGTTTAGTTTGGTCTGCTACCTCGAATGATTGCTTTATTCTTTTTATTTCTATCTATCTAGTTAAGTACATTAAGTGTTGTTAGCCCATTTTTTGTGCAGGATTCTTCTGGTATATTTTGGGATAATGATAGTTTATCTGCTTTATTAGCCTTGGAGTTAAAAGCCGATCTCCTTGTTTTGTTGAGTGATGTAGAAGGCCTTTATAGTGGCCCTCCAAGTGACCCACATTCAAAGCTTATTTATACATATAACAAGGAAAAACATCAGAATGAAATTACTTTTGGTGACAAGTCTAGAGTGGGAAGAGGAGGAATGACTGCCAAAGTAAAAGCTGCGGTTCATGCAGCTGAAGCTGGCATTCCTGTTGTTATTACCAGGTGCACTATTACACCATATTGCTAAGAAATATTATTATACTAAATTGCTGAGAAAGATTATTACTTCAAAGATTTTTTTTATCAGTGCCGTTTTCAATTAGAAATAGGTTAGTTATGTCTTTTTGTCAGTGCTGTTTCATTAAACCACAATCAATTTGGAAATGGAAAATTGGTTAAATGTCTTGCACTTGTTTGTTTCGTTACTCCTTATATTTTCAATTTCTTTTCGTTATGTCTTTTTTGTCCACCACATGTTTTGAGTTTGTAAATCTAAATGAAAATGTCTGTACATGCCCACATAGAGAATGAAAAAAACACTTGTCAGATCCCTCCTTTACTTTTTCATTTGTTGTTCTGCCCCAAGAAAACTACGAGATCAAGTGTTATAAGTAAACTTACAAGTTGGTTTGTCCCTGTTTGTTTCTATCAATTTTTTTTCTCCTTACAGTGGTTTTGCAGCTGAGAATATCATTAATGTTCTCCAAGGAAAACGTATAGGAACTCTCTTCCATAAAGATGCACATGAGTGGGCCCAGGTAAAAGAGGTTGATGCACGTGAGATGGCAGTTGCAGCCAGGGAATGTTCCAGAAGGCTCCAGGTATCTTTTGTATCTACACTTTTGTAAAATGTGACAGATCATGGATATTACTGAGATGAGATGTTAGTGAAACAATTCTAATGTTTTAATTTCACTTTGTAGGCCTTATCTTCAGAGGAAAGGAAACAAATTTTACTTAAAATAGCTGATGCCCTGGAAGCAAATGAAAAAATAATTAGGATTGAAAATGAAGCTGATGTTACTACTGCACAAGAAGCAGGATATGAAAAATCCTTGGTGGCTAGGCTAGCTTTAAAACCTGGGAAGGTAAGAAAGTCTTTTCTAGAAGAAATTATCCATATTTTAACAAACTGAAGAATTTATGATGATAAACTATGATAACTGACAGATTGCAAGTCTTGCAAACAACATGCGAGTTATTGCCAATATGGACGATCCAATTGGGCGAGTATTAAAACGAACTGAGGTAATGGGAAGTTGATCTAGAAATGTATATTTTAGATCATGGTATTAATGGCATATTCCAATTTCACACTTTAATATTAGATAAGATAGAATTTTAGTGTGATTGATGCTAGTATGAACAAATTTCTGTTGGACACTTAATTGCACCAAATTTATGATATATTGATATGTAAGGCTTCTGACAGCTACTCTTTTATTCAGATTTCAGATGGGCTAATTTTAGAAAAGACATCATCTCCTTTGGGAGTGCTCCTTATTGTTTTTGAGTCACGCCCTGATGCTCTTGTACAGGTGAAATTAAACATTTTTCATCTTTTATCTTTCTATTTTCACGTTTGGTTTAAACTTCATTAAGTACTTCAGCTTTCCGAAAGGAAAAACAGGCTCTCTCCTTTTAACTTTGTATTCTCTGTTCAGCATTTACATTCATTTGTTATCCTTGTTTACTTCTGCTTAAAGTTATCATCCTCTAAGGTCTTAGGGAAGATCTATTTAGTGGGTACCAACTGAGTGAGTTTTCAAATGAGCTTTATGGTATCATGACTCTGAAAAATTAACTGAGATTCATATGCTCCTTAGCAGTAAAAGTAAGAGTTGAAAGTACCTGCACTCTTCCAGTTGGGGCATGCAATAAAAAAAGTAGAATATTTTAATGCATAGACATGAGATAAGACATACAAACCTTTTGTATTTTTTTTCCACTTTCTTCTATCAGTCATAATATACTTTGTTGGCATGCAATTTTCTATAATCTTGAAAATTGTTGTCCCAATGACTACTGCTTTTTTATTAATCTGTTGAATATATTTTTTGACAGACATATTTTGAATTACTGATGTTGTTTCTCTATGCCAATGTATTGCAACATGGTGGTATGCTGGTGTCTTGTATTTATCATTTCATGTTGTTCCCATAATCATCATATTTTTTACTTCTATTATGTTTTATTTTCTTTTCCTTTTTTTATATTTATGCATAGGTTACTAATTTATTATATATATATATATATATACATATATTCTTTTTACTTAGTGATTATTGATCTGTTATTGGATTAATGTTATGGTATGAATGAGCTTTTGGAGCTTAAAGCAGTTATGTTATCTTTGTATTATATATGCTGTTTATTTACATTAGTGGTAGTTTCTTATCATCTGTACAGATAGCTTCACTGGCAATCCGAAGTGGGAATGGGCTTCTCTTGAAAGGTGGCAAAGAAGCTAAGCGATCAAATGCAATTTTGCACAAAGTCTGGTTCCAAATAAATTAATCTCTGAACTATTTCCTGTTTAAATTTGATTTGTTCACAGTCGCCATTAATAAAATATTTATAGGGTGATACTGTATGCCTGAGATGCAGGTAATTATTGAAGCCATACCAGATAATGTTGGTGGAAAACTTATAGGACTTGTGACCTCAAGGGAAGAAATACCTGAGCTACTTAAGGTGAATTAATTAGTGAAGCTTGATTTCATTTTATAAACTTATTCCCCTTAAGCATTGGCACCTTCCTATTTAATTTTCAGCTGGATGACGTAATTGATCTGGTAATTCCAAGAGGCAGCAACAAACTTGTTTCTCAGATCAAGAGTTCAACTAAAATTCCTGTTTTAGGTCATGCTGGTAAGACCATTATGCTAATGTTTAAACATAGCCTTAGTTGAACTTTATTCTCTTCAATTTGGACAGTATGTGATTTTTTGGTCCCTCAAGTTTTTTCAAGTCAATTAAGTCCTTTATTTTTCAAATTAAACTAATTTAGTCCCGCTGCTAATTTCTTTTCTACCTAAGACTATCAAATTCGTCTTTTCTACTTAATCTTCTCTAATTAAATTGTTTTAAAACATCTTCTACTCAAAACTCAATATTCAAAGCAAAACAAATTTCACATAGTCCTTTAAATTATCTTACTTTTTTAGAGGCTTAATTGCACTTTTAGTCCCCCAGTTACAATACCAGGACTTGGAGGAGCAACACTACAATAAAGCCTTTCTTTTTTATAAATTTATGACTTTAAAAAACATTATTCCCTACCTAAAATCCATCATAAATTTCCAAATGTTGGGAAATAAAATAATAATTTGAGTTTTAGATGAAAATATTTGACATAAGGAAATTTTGCTTAATTTAAAAATAGAATGTAATTGGTTTGAACAAAATCTGAGAGATTAAAACCGTACACATCCCAAACTTAATAATGGGCCAAAAGTGTAGTTAAGCTATGAATATAATGTATAAGCGGTGCTTGTGATGGTATGGTCCGTATGATTATGTTTCATTGTTTGGACTAACAAGCTGTGCTGTTACTAAACCAGACGGAATTTGCCATGTCTATGTTGATAAGTCTGCTAATGTGGAGATGGCAAGGCGGATTGTACTGGATGCAAAAGTTGATTATCCGGCAGCCTGCAATGCCATGGTAAACTAAATGTACTAATGAGTCTACAAGATTGGTAAAGCTAGCATTATCGGCTTGACATAACTTCTCGTTTTCAATTTCAACTTCAGGAAACACTTCTTATCCACAAGGATTTGATAGAGAAAGGTTGGCTCAATGATATCATTCTTGCCCTTCGAACTGAAGGTATGATTTCTAGCCACCATTCCTCTTATTCTGACGTTTTTCAATTACATATAGTGTATAATACTTAGCAAAAGTGAATTTTGTAAAATGGATAATTAGGAACTCTGTAGTATGTTTTCTTGAAATGCTATCAATAATCCTCTAACACTAGTTGAAATTTATTAGGACTACTTCTTGTTTCAAGAGTTTTACTTAATAATTTCATGATTTTTAATAAATGTCAACCAAGTGTATTTGAAAGAATGTGATAGAGTATATTGCTGGCACTTCTGTTTCTTGAATTCTCTTTAGCATGTTCTGGTGAGAAGATACACATCACTGCAACTTGATCTTCATGGTGCTAATGCACTTCCAGTAATGCTAGGTTGGTTTACATTATGGGACAGTTCCTGGATCCAAGTTATTGTGCACAAGTTCTAGGATGAAAATTATAAAGAGAAAACATTTAAACATCTACTGTTTTTAATGGTTTTGAGTTTGTCTACATATTTTCTAACCTGTGAATATTTCTAAAATGAGCATTCCAGTTTAACGCAGGTTTTCATGTTTCAAAAATATCTATTTCTAAAATGGCATTCCTGTTTAACAAGCTTTGTTGTTTCAAAAAGATCTTGGTGACATTGAATTGTAAATGTTGATTAAGAATTAATATATAAACTGTTTTTTTCAGCAAAAATAATATAGAAACTGTGTTAACTAATTTTTGCTTTTTTCAATTAAAAAATATTCTAGCAATTAAAATCATCTTTTAGGCAATTTAGAAATGAAAGGCAGCTCCGAGGTTTAGTCAGTTGTCCTTTTATGGACTCCAGTTTTACATCCTTACTAGACTGTTGAGTTATTTATTGCCATCGTTTTTAACATTTAAAAAGTTATGTAATTGGGAGTCGATTTAGGTACAAACTATACCGATTTTAAGGTGTTATCTCTATGGATTTTGGAATGACTAAATTATGTAGATTTGTGCAGGCGTTGTATTATATGGAGGACCTGTGGCAAGTTCTCTGTTAAATATTCCACAAGCACATTCATTCCATCATGAGTACAGTTCCCTGGCTTGCACCGTTGAAATTGTGGATGACGTATATGCAGCTATTGATCATATAAATCTACATGGAAGGCACGTCATTGGTTTCTGCTTGATAGACAACATGTTGAAATATATTTTTGCTTTCATTTGTATTCGCTGTTCTCCATTTCAGTTGACATCTATAATAGTGTAGCGAGCTTAGGTGGCAGAGTATCTTATCTTCACTTTCTTTTATGGCAGTGCACATACTGATTCCATCGTTGCTGAAGATAACGAAGTAGCTAATGTGTTTCTACGCCAAGTAGACAGGTAACTTTTGAAATATCTTGCTTTTTTTATTTAATGGTAATAAATTCAAGGAAATAAAATAAAAGATGTCTCAATTCTTTATTTTGCGGCTTCTTATTATCGTATATGATTTGACAAAGTTGCTCATTTGTAAATATTAAACAAACATTTTCTTTAAACAATTCACTTCTTTCCAAGATATCAACACATAGGTGCAGTGGCATTTATGTAAATATTGTTCGTCTTGTGTTGGCAGTGCTGCTGTTTTTCACAATGCAAGCACCAGATACAGTGATGGGGCACGATTTGGACTAGGCGCAGAGGTAAAATTTATTGTTTTGCATTTTATAATCAATCTTTTCATTATGGTTGTTGATTTAATATGTAATTCCCTTTTTGTTGAATAGGTTGGAATTAGTACGAGCAGGATTCATGCTCGAGGTCCAGTAGGAGTTGAGGGATTGTTAACAACAAGATGGTACGAGCTGATGGTCAATTTATGCTGATAAAATTACTACGGTTAAATTTTTCAGTAATTCATTACTTGTCACCGATAGTGTACTCTGCATCTTAAATATGAATATCTTGCTACAACACAATCACGGAAAGTAGCCAAATTATGATGGCACCTGCATGTTTTAAATGGAATATATTTACAATACGTTCTAAGCCATGCATGATTTATATCTTGAATTTCATAACAATCATTTTATAATAAACCCCCAAATTGTATGTGGTGTTTCCCGTATTTTACTTACTGTCTTTTGCCTTCTGCATATGCAGGATACTAAAAGGAACGGGACATGTTGTAGATGGTGATAGAGGGGTTGTCTACACCCACAAAGACCTTGCAACTTAATTTTAATGGTGCTTTGATTCCTTTTGTAGCCTTTTAATTTATTTATTTTCACAGTAGAGAACGGTATTGGTACCATTAAATAAAACTGGGTAATTTATAGCGTTTGCTTCTTCTTCGTCAAGAATTTTTACTGTCAACAATTATGGCTCGTTTTGGCAGATAAAAAAGAACCACCTTCACATGCGCTAGGATGCAAGTCCTGCAATGCAATCCATTTATTGCTCCGTTTAACGATAATTGAATGATTACAATTTCAATTTAAGTTAATTTTTAGATGTACGATGCTGTAATTTGTTTAAAGTCTGGTTCATATGCAAACCGTCAGTCCATAATGATCTTAAAAGTAATAATTTATTACGCACTTTACCGATTTGGACTTAACTATCAGAAAACCCTTGTGTATACGGATGAAAGCCTCTTGCTAACTCGTTAATAAAAGCAAAAGGATTCAGGAATATTTATAACTGCAATTATTTTTAAAACAAATGTATCAGTTTTTTAACAAGTTGAGAAGACAGCGCGATTTACTCAATCGAAAATAAGAAAGGTTGAAAAACACTCAAGGCAAAAATTTCCTCCATCAAAATTATTGCATCTAATAATTAACAAAACACTGCTAGAATTTAAGTTATTGTGTCTAAATCAAATTAGCCAACACTTCCATTACCTTCAATAGCCAATAGGAGCAGCACTACAGCTAAACCACAAAGATAAAATCTCTGGGTATTGTTTCCTTCAAATGTATAACAAGCAAATTATAACACAAAATTTCAGCCACGACCATACTTTCATCAAATTAAACAACTGCACTAAGCACATAAAGAGATGTGAAGGCTCATGCTTGAACGAAGCTCTTGAGCTTATTCAGCCACACCAAGTACTCTTTACTGTCCTTGTTGATCATATACTCATGCAAGAAATTGGTTGTGCTGGGTTTGATTCCTCTGATTTCTAAATACCTGTGGAAAGACTTCTGCAGATTCTCATCCAAGTCCCTGCGGAAGACAATAAAACACAACAAGTTCAATCATACAAGACCTTACCACAATAAAAAACAGAAAGTAATTTTTTCAAAGAGTTGCAGAGAGAAGGACGTACTGGAAGTCTGGTCCCTCGTAGGCAATTTGATCCTCTGTAAGATCAGGATTCTTAACAGACAAGCTGTCAATAATAATCTCATCAGGGTAACCCACACAGTTAAACTCTAGATAGGGTCCACCCTTCTTGTAAACACTGATCGAAAGTGGAATGCTAGACTGAGAAGCTCTTTCACTCTCATTATCGTCATCCTCGTTATTTCCTTCCCCAGTGACCAAATCAGGCATGTGAACCTCTACCTTAATTTCCTCCTCTTGGTACGTTCTCTCAAGCGTTATGGTCTGTTGTCCAGGACTGTCAACTATCTTAAAAGGAAAATTACTGGGAACCCCTTCCACCTATCAACCAATTCAACTTTCAGTACATAAACATTCTCAAGGATAAAACAACCATACTTTTAATCATTGTATGAATAGGAAAAAATGAAGAGACTCACTTCGTTGTGATCATCAGTTTCCTGGGCACATTCGATTTCGGATTCGATGACTCGGAGAAGGTTCTCATCGGAGGTTGGCTTCTTCTGGGCAGCTACAGAAGAGAAGTGAAACTTGGGAACAAACGAATCCTTCTGATGGTTGATGGCAGTGAAAATTAAGGTGCGGTGACCCAGATGGTTATTCTTCGTCAATTGACCTGCGACAGCAAGAGCCCTCACAAAAGAACCCGACTTCCGAAGAATTGAGTTGAACGCCATTTCCAAACACGCAAGGGTTTTGCTAGGGTTTTAGAACGACTGAGGATTGTAAAAATTTTCCAAACATTTTAAAGTTATATAGCATGAGCAATTTCGTTACCCAACTGTGAATCTGGGCCCATTTTTGCTGGTTAAGCCCAATAAAAGAACCCGGAATTCGTCCCATTTAGATTTAGTGTGTATTAGTTTTCATGTTTGAACTAGTTAAACTTGAATCTCAACCAAGATAAGTAGCTTCATAGATATTTTTAATATTGTTTTTTTAATTAAAATTAGCTTAATTTTAGTAATTTATCTTACCTTTTATTCGAACTTTTACGGTAATTATTTAAATGAAACGTCAATCGTAGTTGAAAGACAACATAAAAAAACATAATCTTGGAGATGTTTTTAGGTTGACTCCAAACATGTGGGAGAAAATGCGAGTTCAACTTGAAACTCTTGGGAGTTATGTAGCACAGATATTGACATGACACAGAGACAAACATAAAGATACGTATAATTTATAAAATGTAGAACTCAGACATGGAGATACTTAGTACTTCTAAAATGTAGAACTGTGCTAGAATTGTCAGACACATTATTTAAGAGAAATATCAAAGTCTCCCAAATCTATTTTTTCTTGAAAATGTTATTTTTGTGCTTTCCTTTCAAACTAAACCAAGCTCTATAGCAATCCTTTCTCATCTTCAAATTAAGGATTGTTTATGAAGATTGTCACTTTAAATAAAGATGTCACTATTATTCTTCAAGTGCCTTTCCCAATAAGGGATACCAAGAATTTGCCCAAATGTGTATTTGGGCCTACAGTTACGAGTTCGGCCCAGTAAGGGGTGCCGGGAATTTGCGCTATTTAAAAGCCCTCGATTATCGGTGTAATTTGATTTCCCGCTCTGAAAACCCTAACTACCTCTGAGACTGAGAGTTGAACTGGGAAGAGAAGCAGGAGCAAATGGGGCAGAAACAGCAAGCGAGTTCTGACGTCGAGAATGAAGTGAAGAAACGACGACGTGTTGGTTTCTCAGGCATAGGTGAGTTTCACTTATTTTGTACTTCTTTTTGTGTTGAATTCTTCAATTCTTGGTGCTGCGACGTATATGAATATTTTGGTCGCGTTTTGTAGATGATGGAGTTGAGGCCAAAGATTGCATCACAATCTACCTAGGTATGCTTAAAATATGCGATAATTTTGTCATCTTGCCCTGTGGTTCTTGATTTAGATGGTTACAGTGTAACTTGAGTATGGGATGGTCGGAGGTGGTTTCTCTGAAAATGGGTTGCTGACCTTATAATTTTGCTAATTTTGACTTTATTTACTCTTTTTTTTATTTATTTTTCCCTTTCTTTTGTGGTCTTCTGTATCCCTTATATGGGGTTTATGAGATCAGAGTGGTGTAGTTGGTCAGTATTGTAGGTAACCAGATTAGCTTGAATGTTCTGTTTGATTATAATTTATATTTATATATGTGAAAATATTATTTCTTGTTTGTGTCCTGTGAAACTAAAAGTTATTTGATTTATTGGATTCTGTTCTGTAGACACTTCTTAAAAGTAGTTCGTAGTTTGGATCGTGCCGATGAGCAGGATTTGTTTTGCTGTAGAAGCCAGTATGAGATGACTCTTCTCCTGGCAATAAGCTCTTTTGAGCTTAGTCTGCTAAGGACTTGAACTTGCTAATCAATTTCTGCCCAAGTTCATTTAGGGGGTCTTTAGTACTATTTAGTTTGCTCATTTCTCCGAGTTGCTTGTCAGTATGATGTAATTTTGCAGTTGCTGTGTATATATACTTTAATTTTAATATTTATTTAATGTTTGCTACTATTGTATAGTTTCAAGCAAGGAAGAATTTGATGCTCCAGAGAGTTTTGTCATTCATCCTGTTGATTTGAATAGCTTTTTCAACGATGATGGAAAAATTTATGGCTACGTGGGTTTGAAGGTTGGATTCATTTTTAACAACAGGAAAATCTTTTATTAGAAATAGTTGTATTTGAATGTTTTATGGAGTACGATGTCTTATTTTTTCAGCTGTTTTGAATTTGTTTTACAGATTACCATCTGGATTAGCAGCATATCTTTTTATGCTTATGCTGATATTGCATTCCAAAGTTCATCTGATGTAAGTTCTGAATTTTTTTACAATTTTGACTAAAGGAAAAAATTATATGTATGTTCAGATTTTTCTTTTGTCATTCATCAAGCATTATGACTGACCTTTTTTAATTTGTTCAATTTTTCAAGCAAGGCAAAGGTATCACTGATCTAAAATCTGCTCTTCAGGTATGCATCAATATCACCTGGGTGGCCATTAACACCTTGTACTCTGTCATAACATTGCCACTTGGTTTATTATATTGTGTAGACAATTTTTGCTGAGACTCTTGTTGATAGCAAGGATGAATTCCTTCAAAAATTTATGGTGGACAACGATTTTGTTAGGTATGGAATCTTTATTATACTGCACTTGTTAGGTATTGAATCTTTATTATACTGCACATTCAGAACAAAAGCAGCACACTTCCATGCGCAGTTTTTTTTGTCCTTAGTAATGTTACTTGAAAACTGATTTGTAAAATTGTAGGATTGTGTTGTGGGTGACTTTTTAATTGATTTGCAGAGCAAACATCTCAGAGGGAGAAGCTTTGAAGCACAAGGCTTTCAAGGGGAACATTTGTGATTCTAATCAGCATACAGATTCATCTACTTCAAATGTCGAGGTTTTAATTTACATTTAGGCTCAATCATTGCTCCTTCGTCAAGAGTTGGTTGTATGATTATCTGAAAACATGTTTTACCAAATTTCTAACAGTCTTATGAAGTCTCAAGTAAATTCTGTTTCACTGCATTTAAGGAGTGGAATATGTAATGACTTGCTCTCTTCTGTATTTATGTTAATGTGTTATGATGCTGAATTGCTGATGGTTGTTTATAACGCTATTCTTCTGGAAAACCTGCATGTCTGATCAATTAAATTTTCTCACTTTTTCCTGGCATAAATAGATTAGGATAAAAAGATTCTCGAAAAGTGAACTATACATGCCCACCTCTTTGTGATTTTTATTGGTAATTTTTACTAAATCTTCAGCTGTAAATTTAGTTGGTTCTTTTGTGAATGTTCATCAGAGAAGTCACGTGTCGCACTTGTCTGTGGCGTTTACATTTTCTGGTCAGCCAGTGGCCTAATGCGTTTTGTATGTGACACTTGATATGCATATTTTAGGGGCATTTTGTGAATATGAATGTCATTTTTATGTGTAACTTGGTCAGGTTGTCCGTTTGGTGGCAGGCAAGATGGCTACTGGACAACTTTACAGTCATCTAATACCCCTCACACTACTACTTGTTGATGGTAATTTTCACGTATTATACTACTTTATATTCCCTAATTACAAAATCTTTAGATTACCCGTTGCTGTAGCTGATATTTTTTTACCTTGTGTGCCATATAGGTAGCAGTCCTATCGATGTTACTGATTCACAGTGGGAGCTGTATCTTGTATGTCAGAAGAAAACTGATCAGCAGGGAGAGATCCAATGTAGGGTGATTGGTTTTACTGCTCTTTATCGATTTTATCACTATCCTGATGATTCCAGATTGCGACTAAGTCAGGTTTGCAATAATACACTCAAAATCAGTTATAACTAGCATGCTCTGAAAATTCTCTCAAATGCTTCTTTTTGCTACCTTTTGACGGGAACTGCTGCTGATGGCAGATACTGGTACTACCTCCTTACCAGCACAAGGGTTATGGTCGATTCCTTCTAGAGGTGCTTTATGATGTTGCGATATCTGAAAATGTTTTTGATTTCACCGTAGAAGAGCCACTAGATCACTTCCAACATGTCCGCACTTGTGTTGATATCCTTCGCCTTCGTCGTTTTGACCCAATTCAGAATATAGTTACTAGAGCTGTTTCACTTCTAAAGCAAGGAAAGTTATCAAAGAAAACAAATTGTCCTCGACTTTTGCCTCCACCCAGTGCTGTGGAGGATGTAAGGAAAAATCTGAAAATTAACAAGCAGCAGTTTCTCCAGTGTTGGGAGGTTTTGATCTACATTGCCATTAATCCTGCTGACAAGAACGCGGAGAACTTTATTAGTATTATTTCCAACCGTATCAAGTATGATATCTTAGGGAAAGATTCTGGGACCTCTGGGAAGCAACTTTTTGATGTACCAAGTGATGTTGATCAGGACATGTCATTTGTCATGTTCAGGTCAGAGGCCAATGAAGCTAGTAATACTGTGCAAATGGATGACAATCAGGCTAATCAGGAGGAGCAACTCCAGAAGTTAGTTCAGGAAAGGTTGAAACAAATTCAGTTGGTTGCTGCAAAGGTGACCCATCATCTTGGGAACACAGGTGTGGCTGTTGATTAAATTTGTGCTTCTCAAGATACCATGGGATGACAAGGTCATGCGATGTCTCTATAAGAATGTGTGATTGGTTTTACTGTGGACCAACTATAGTTTGTATTTCTGGACAATCACTCGGTAAGTATTTGGGTTCCTTCTTGTAGGCTTTATTTTAAGATTCTCTTATTATATAGGTTGTGAAGGACCAGTGATCTATTGACCTGTAATTACTGAGTTACTTAGATTAACCACAGCAAAGTCGATTGATTGACATTCAGTGGAGATTGCCCACTTGTACGCATGTCTTGCTCCTACTTTTGCCATTGCAAATTATCTTCATCGCTGAAAATCGTGAGCCTAATTTTATGAGACAAGAGTAGAGGTCGCTAAAGTAGGTCCTGATTTTATAGTCTTTCCTCGGTTTAATTCTTAATTCATCATGTCGGCCGTTCTGAGATTCCTAAAAATATTATTTGGTTTCAGTATGATGTTTGGCTCCAATTTTTATTATTAAAAAAGCAGTAGAAAATTCAAATGTTTTAAAAATAAAAAGAAGTCAACCAGCGGTCAACTCTTTTAAAATAAAAAATAACTGTTTGTCTCCATTCAGTCTCTTATAAATAAATAAGGTAAGTATTTTTAAGTTTTTACTTAGTCTATTAATAGTGTTTTGAATGAATGTCTCAACTTTTTCCCCTTTAAGAGGATTTAAAAGCTAGGCTTAACCGTAAACAAGTTTGGTTTGATGATTTATATGATTAAGAAACATTCTAATTGAAAATTTGTTTGAGAAAATAAATTCGTATAAATTATACATAAAGTATTATACGTGAGTGTATACACAGTATAAAAGAAGTATGGGGCCAAAAGTAATTTTATTATAGAAAGGATCTAATAATACATGATTAAGTGCTGACTCTGATGGGTGTCAAGAAAATTGTTTGGTTTGTCCAGATTATCCATGTAATTGCGGATCTGGATTTGTTAATGTCTTTAAGCTACCCATTAATTAAACACTATTATTGACTTGAAAGATTTATGAATAGAAATAAATTCACTACCACCCAAAGCGTCACACTCAATTATTTTATCTTCTGCTCTTTCTGTCACTTTCGTTTTTTTCTAAAGCAACGCCTCATAATATTTTTAAAAAGTTTTTGTGGAAAGAGAAAATTTTCATTTGTCGTGCATACGAAAAATCGATACAATAATGAAATCGTGCTCCACTTCTATCCACCATGTTGAAAATGTTGTAATATAGACAAACGTAAAAGCGACGCCTTACAGCCAAACGTTTCATGTTATGTGACATAACATGAGAGGCATTTATCCATAAATTTAGTGTTTCATTAGAGGCATTTATCCATAAATTTAGTGTGCGCAAACGTACCACTACCACATGGAAAAAATAATTGTGTATAACTCTTTTAGTAGGAAAAAAAAGGTTTAAATAAGTTTATTTTCGAATATTGACTCGAATTCAAATCTCAAATAATGTAGTAAATTTCTTTATAAAAAGAATCAAGTTTTATATTCCTTCACTCCTGAAATTTTTTTTTATCCAAATTAAAATGATCTGAAAGGAGACACGACTTATTTTTTTTTTTTATGCATGAATAATTGTCCCTCACCAGGTTACCCAAGTATATTTAATGCATTGTACGTACTTGGGTAGTGAAAACGAGAATATGTATATTGAAATATATATTTAAAAGTAACAGTATTGAGAAATTAAATTTGAAAATAAAATAGTACTGTCACATTTCTCCTATTTGCAAAGATATTTGGCAGTGATTTTGTTGTATTATGGTCCCTCCATCACATGGTTGTGCCAGTAGTAGATATAGGCCTCACTCAGTGGTTGGACCCATAATATATAAATTATTTTTATATCAACTCATTATGAAGTCTAGCTGTTCATGATAATATGACCTATCAACTAACCTAGTTGCCTTGTCAATAGATATGTAGATCACAATAAGTCCTTGGTTTCGTGTTAGTGAGAGTTGCAATGGGTGAAGAAACAACTAACTCCATAATTTATTTCTATACACAATCAAAATACACAACTTTTGCACAGTCCAAACATACGCCCTTTACAAAGATTCTCACATTTTTAACCAATGAAAGGGCGTCAATCGTTCTAATCCAAAAACTGATTTGTAGGAAAAAGAAGAAAAGGATGAAGTACAAAGGAAAACAAATTAAACAAGCAAACATATTTCAGACTGAACAATTTGCTACCTCATATTATCACATACTACCAATTTGAACATCATTGACCTCACTCACATGACAATCTCTGGCTTCAGAATATTTGATTTGATCTCCTTGTGGGGTAAAACCACACCACCATTGCTGTAAATTTCATCACATACATGGACATCTTCTCCCAGGATGGTCATATTATCCACTCGAGACCATTGACCAACAGTGGAATGCCACCCAATAATACTGCTGGATACACAAGCATGCTTCTTAACCCTCACTCCTCGCATTATTGTGCAGCTTTTGAGTCTAACACCTTGCTCAATAATGCAGCCAGGACCAATAGCAACATCAGGTCCAATGAGACATCCCTCACCAATTTTGGCTGTCTCATCCACAATGACATTCCCCACAATTTGAGACCCACTGGCCAACTTAGAAGATGACTTCTTCCTCAATGAGTCCAGGTAAAGCCTCAGGCCAGAAATATAGTCCCTCGGCTGTCCAATGTCCATCCAGAATCCTGGCAGTACCATTGCAAATAGCTTTTTCTCAGCAGCAATCTTTGGAAACACCTCTTTCTCGATAGAAGTGGGCCTCAGTTCAATTCGATTCAAAACAGAGGGGTTCAGCAGGTAAATTCCAGCATTGATTTTGTTGCCAACAAACAATTTCGGTTTCTCAACAAATTTGTCAACCTGTCCTGTGCTATCTTCCATCACAACCACACCATATTTTGATGGCTCGTCCACCTGCACAAGTAGATGAAAAAATGACGTTGGATTCTCCAATTTGAAATGTACAGTTTCACATGTCAAAAATGAGATTTATTTTTTGTCAAATTACTTACCTTTGTTACCATTATGGAAGCCTCTCCTCCGTGGCCTTTATGGAATTCAATCATTTCTTTAAGTGGATACTCACTGATAACATCACTGTTGAGAACAAAAAAGGGCTCCCCAGAGTCATCTATCAGCTTATCCCTAGCAAGAGCCAGGGGACCTGCTGTTCCTAGTGGTTCAGTTTCTTGAGAACACGTGATCTTGATGCCAAGCTTTGTTTCAAAATCCTTCAAAAAATTCAACATAACCTGCAGTAGGAAGTATTACACCAAAGTAAAATGAATAAACTTTAGCCACATTTTAAGCATTGACAAAAACAATGTTGAAAGGGGAGGCATTTTTTTACCTCTGGTTGGTAATTGATGGCTAGCACCACCTCAGTAACTCCAATGGCCTTAAGGGCCTCTATCTGAAAAACAAGCCAAATTAAAAAAATCAGTGGAATACTCAATTTTATTATCATATCAAGGAAATCGACATAAAGGATACATGCAATACATACTAATGCTGTATCTATACACGCACAAAAACTTGGCTCTTTTTATAATATATCTAGGATAAATCAGATTTTTTTCTTATAAATTTATAGATCTCTATTACATAGAAGGGAGGGTATCAAATGTTGCAGGAAAAAGGGATATTACAAAAAAGTAAATCCCTAATTCATTCCTATTAACAAAAGATGCAAACCTTCTAAAACAGGCTTAAAACAGCTTTACCTGATGCAGAATCATAGGCTTGTTAGCAAAATCAACAAGAGGCTTAGGGAAACTGAGTGTTAGTGGCCTCAACCTTGTTCCAAATCCCCCAACCAGAATCAATGCCTTCATTTTGATGTGCCCTTTACTTTCCTGTAAATTTATAAATTAAAAACAGATCAAAATAAGCAAAAAGAAAATGCGATCTAAAATATGAGCAGATAAATTCAACTGTTTCCTGTAAGTATCAATGCCAGGAAGGAAAGAAGAGCCAGCAAAGAACACCTAAATGTACAACTGGAAAATAAGTAAAAAAGTAAGCCGGAGCTGACAAGCAATCTATTGAGTGTGACATGTATTCATTTATGTGTCACTACGCGAAGCATAAGCAAGAACTTGGAAGTAAAAAACACACAATGTTTTAGCCATACATGAAAAACAACCACAAAAGACAGCTCAAGTTTTCAATTAGAATGATAAAATAGTCGAAGTCCGATACTAGCTTCTCCACAAATGGCATCAAATACAACTAGAATCACAGTGTATGGTAAAATATTTGGTAATCTATGTGCAGTTAAAATATGCGGCTGTTTCCTTCTTTCAAAGGGAGAAATTTCCATTCATAATTTTTATTAAAAAAGACAAATCCACTAGAGAATCCTTGAAGTGAAAACATTGCATTAATTCAGCACACGAGAACCAAATAAACCCCAGATAAGGAAAGTAGGTTGGCTAGCTACAACCCACATGGGCTACTCTGTCAATAACATTTAACACCAAATATAAATGAAACAAAAGAAAGAAGTTAAAACTGGTGACACGAATGAAACAAGCGATGCAATGAGGTTACATGATTTGGACAGAAAACAAGTAGCATCACATGACATACAGTTGCTACTGAGTAGTTTATCCAAGGTCTTTGCAGAGGAAAACCCCTGGCTCGTCCAAACCAGTGTGAATTTCATATTACATATAATTCAATACCTCTGTATCAGCTTCAGTCAGAAATTTCACAAATCCACGAAAATTCAAGTAAAATTGCCGAATAGACAAATCAATTAAACACAAAGCAAAAGAAAAAAGAAAAAACTACAGAGAGAACAGGGACTTCCGCAACACACAGCAGCACCAGATCTGAGTAGCACACTGAAACATCTAACGGAAATCAAAAGCAGAGCAAAAGAAACATGAACGTGGCCATTAAACAATCGCAATTCGGAAACAACATGCATTGAAGGATTAGAACAGAAGAAACGGCAATGGTATGGCTGAATGAGAAATACCTTTAGATCGGCGAGAATGAAAAAGCGAGCTGAGTTTACTCCAACCCGGACTGAGTCAACGAGGCGAGTCGGAATCCACAACTAGAATGAATGAATCCAAGAAGAACAATCCCCAAATCCTTCTCCTCCATCTCCCTCCTTATATAACACCCTCACGCGCCAACCGTAAATTATAACTACTCTATCTTATTTCTCACTTTTTTTATTTTATTTATCGCAAACCAATCATTATCATAAAATAATTACCATAAAAACCAACAAATTTATCATTCCCACCCCTGTTACAAGATTAAAAAAGATAATTAAATATAATTTTTATTACTCAAAGCTGTTAAAAATTAAAAAAAAAAGATTAAACATAGGATCAAATTTCCACGTAATTATAACAGACTTTAATTAATAAAATAAAATAAAAGTTATCCTATGGGCGTTTTCATGGGTGTCGGTGGCTTGCTACGTTGTTTCGGAATTTGTCCACTTTTTTCTGAATCTTCTTCTGTTGTTGCAATTGCAAGCTGTTACTTCTTTATTATTTTGTCTCTGTAGTTTACATGCTACCAAAGTTTGTGCCTTCTTCACCCTTTTGTTCTTTTCTAAATGTACCATCTCATGAAATTTCCTTTCTTTTTTCACTGTTTTTTTTTTTCATCTAAAAAACAAATTAAATGTAAAAAATTTAGTTAGAATATTATCTTATCATAAGATTAATTTTATGACGTCATAATTCACAAATATCCCCTTAAATATTATTTGTTCTATTTGAAACACTGTCTTTAACATTAATTAACCACCGTGTAATTAATCAGTATTATTGATTATTATACTTTTGATACAAGAGTAATGGTCGTTGGTAACTGTCATTATAGTATTGATTAACCGATTAATTAACCATAATGAAATAATTGCTCAACGCAACAAAATAAATTCACTATTGGCATATTCCTGATAGATACTCTGTATCTCTTTTTGTTTGTTTTTTCTCTTGAAAAAATACATCGATATATACAAAATCAGTTTTTGTTTTTTTTCTTTCTTTGTAAAACATGTTTAAATTACCACAATTAATACATGATATTATTTAAAAACAATTATTCTCACTCTTTTTTAGTTAAATGTCGTATTTTAGTACACAAGATAAAAAAAAATAAGAGTGGGAGCAAGTCTTCAAATGTTCTTGTTTGATAAATTTTTTTTTTTGTTACTCTTTCCCATCTCAATAAATAAATAGTTTTATTTATTTAATTATTCTTTTCTTGTACTTTATATTCTTCTACTCAATATATATTTTTGTTTTCAGAAAATGTTAATTATAAATTAAATTTCTACATGTACCAACCCTTTCAAATAAAATATTTTGACATGGATATGTGAATTAATTATAGTGATGTAAGAACTATAACGTTGGGGACTGTGTGACAATGTGAAAAAACATAATTTATTTAAATTGCTTTGTGTTATTTTAATTTTTCTTAAACTGAGTCAAATTCTCGAAAGGGATAATTAATTTACACGCAAATGGCCTAACTGAACGTGTTGAATTTTGAATTTCCTTTGACATTACAACAAGTCTTAGATCTGGTCAGGCAATTTCAGAGCATTGATTATTAATACTCCATTTGCAAATTTAACATAACTTTTTTAAAATAATTGAATCTGACATTATGAATCAGAAAATTAATATAAAAGGGTTTATAGAAAAACGAAGAATAAATTGTAATTTGTAATATTTAAAATTTTTGAAAAGTGTTAAACAAAAAAATATCTAGATTTGTGGCAGATAAGCTAACATGGAATATGTTCTTGTTAAAAGTTTAAATGATCTAAAATTATATTAAGATTTTTTTTAAAGATAAATTTTATAGGTTCTAGTTTTTATTAATCTTCTTAATCTTAGCTAATATTATTTAATTTTTAAATTTATTATTTTTTAACTGATTTTAATTTATTTTTATTAAGATTTAAGGTGGTTTTATTGAAAATAATAAATCATATAACTAAACTTAAATAAGTTAAATTTTTATTGTTGTTATATCTTATTAATAAGAAATATAATTTATCTAAAGAGCTTATTAATTATTAATATAGGGATCCAATAAAATTATTTAAAATATTAGAAAAAATAAAAATAAAAATGTCTTTTTTGCTATTTGAAATCAGTTGAAAAAAAATAAAAATTAAACGATATTAATTAAATTTTAGAAAATAATTAATAACTAATTAGAATTTATAAATACATCAACCATGAACAAATGACTCGTGAACAAAAGGGAAAAAAAGGAAAACAAAAATACTCTGATCTGAGGTTATTTAAACCTTTTGAGCCAGAACATTTATTAAGAGAAGATTAGACTAATTAACAATACAGAGTATTATTAAAAATGTTTTATATTCTAGTTAAGTAACTTGGTCCATATGCCAGTAATGAATTCATGCAAGGGCATTGACATCCGAAATTGGACACTCCATTTGCTTGATATTATGTAGCTCCAAAGTCATAAATAAATAAATAAATGCTAACTAAAGAATCAATAAATTAAATATTTCCACTAAAAATTATGGTAGATGTATATATTAATGATATTAATCATTATGTGTTTCTGATATAAACTTTTCAATAAATGTTTTTATATAGATCACATGCATCTTCTTTGAATGGTTGCATTTTAGTCTAGTAAAACAACAAATATCTAATACAATTACTTTCTTAAGAGCATAATAGAATTATTTGTTTACAGAAACTTAACTAGATGTTTTAAATTTGAGTTTTGTATATACAATTGTATTAAATGTGCCAATAGTGAGAGTTTTCCTACAAATAGTGATTCTGCCAAATATTATTGTTTCCAAAAAGTAGACGATTTATATATAAAAAGAACGATCACAATGTTCATAAATGCTTTTAAGAACATTTATTAAGAAGCTTTTCTGTACATTAAAGGAAAGGTTTTGATTCTTTGACAGACTCTGTTCAACAAAAGTGAGTTTGATACTAGCTACCTCACCTACTTGATTTTGATTAAGAGGCCATTACTAAAACCAGTGTGAAGCATCATCAAGATCCAGTGTGATGTCAACCACAAGATTAGCATAAATACTAGGTTGAATTCATGATGGAGAATATGCCATAACTACCAAGGTAAGGTGGAGGATCATACTCAGTATTCAGGACAATTATGGTCTCTGCAAAATGGTAGTTTCACTTTTTAAATATTGTTATTGTTATTTCGTTGTTGATTAGTGATCAGTGACCAATTGCAATTTGGAACGCAATTTCGTTTCATAAGCCACACCATATCATATCACATATCATTCTCAAAGAATGAATATGATAGTGAAAACACATTGAATGGTCTAAGACAGCCTTATTAAAGCCATTGACTGTGAAGTTGGAGAAGTACCAGAAATATGGATCTGAGAGCATCTTCTATGAGAACTGATTTGACTATTAGGCCCAGGTTCGCTTTCATGGAATAATTCCTAATTGCTATGCTTTTCTTTCGACCAAAAAGAATAGTAAAAAAACACTTTATATGAAATTGGAAATATACATAACCTTACTTTCGTCAAAGAAAAGAAACAGAAAATCCCTCATGTTGCATCTTGTTTTTGCTACTGACATAAAAGAAAAAGGCCTGTTTTATTTTGGTTCAGAAAAAAATTATTGGATGGGAGAGTTGGTCCTTACATAGGATAGTCTTTCACTCTTTCTGTGGTCCTTATCAATCTTGGAAGAAGTTGAAAGAATAATCTATAACAAAATAAGGAAGTTGGGTTGGGTGAAATATGGTTTATATATGTATTGATTTAAAGGATTGCATTTACACCTATCCAACAATTACATGACAGCATATTAACATCCAGTGCATATAACTATACTGAATATTCTGTACAATAAAACATAATATACACAATGGTTAAGAATGTTACATAGGTGGAAAGGACTCAATACTTCTTTCCAAGAAAGATTATCGCTTTTCGATGGTGTTAAATACTAGAGCTAGTCATGGTTATTCACAAATAGCACACCATGAAACAACAATACACACATGCATGCAGAGTATACCACTACTTTGTACATTAAGCATTGCCTTTCAAAAGAACCGCAAGCTAACTAACAAAATTTGATCAAGAGACTCCGATAAACCATGACATCAGGTGGGGGACTCGGCCAGAAGAAGTGTATGCCACCAACCACAAGCAACATTTTTAGGAACACAGCCTTCAATGGTGACTTCAGTAGGAACGTTACGGTCAATCACGTCCCCAAGGCCCAGCTGTCACACCCAGAAATCACAACTTAGAACAGAATGATAACACAACATGAATGTTACTAATACCAGCACAAGTCTACACTTAAAATAAAAGTGGTCAAATAGGAATTCCAAAAACGTTCCTTGTTAAAACATGAAATAAAAAGATGTACATATGAAAAAGGTAGTGTGATATCAGTACCTGTCCATATTTGTTCCAACCCCAGCAGAAAACTCTTCCACCCTCTTGAAGAACATAAACGAAAGAAAGAAAATTAATTAAATGTGTGAAGATTATACATGCCAGTTTACATGTGTGTGTTTTTTGAATTAAAAATTAAACATTAGTTGTGCATAAGGCCTGATGACTAATGCAAAAGTAAAAACAAAAATCTTATTTAACCCATTTGGGATTTGGCTAAAACAGAGACTATATAACCCATTCATAACAAACCCTGTCCGAGATTGTTCCGTTTGACTAGCACCATTGTCTTTATGGACATCACATAATTAAAGAATCTTTTTACCTTTACATCCCTTCACAGTGGAACCGACATTTCCACATTTTTAACAAAACATATAGGTTACAGCCTATTTTTTCCACAATTTTCTTCGCAGTTGTGTTGGTAACAGGACATTCAACCAAACTTTGGGAACATGACGAATGATTAACAAGTGGGGAAGTTTTAAGTGCTACTGCTCGTCTACTTCAGAGATATCAAACAGATATTCAGATTTATATAGTGTTCAGAGATGTGTTAAATGACTTCAATAATGGAAGCCTGACTCTGATAAGACAGCTATTAAAATGACATAAGCAGGTCCCTATAAGATGGTATACCTGTTATTAAAGCAGTGTGACGAGCACCACACGATATATTCTGTGCACGCATATTTTCCAAACTCGGAGAATCCACTAATCTTGGTAGAGTCTGCTAAAATTGAAGTTAATTAAAAAACTGAATCACAGGTTCCCTCAACTAATAGAACTGTCAAATAATACCACGTGCTTAGCAGGTCATTCAGTGACATCAATATTTATGACGAATGTACAATCACAGACAGCACACTGGTGATTGATATAATCAGGTAATTATGTTATGTTTTAGCGACAAACTGAGTGGGGAATCTATGGGATGACACTAATTATAGCATACCTCAGCTTGATCAGCACCAGTTCCTAGCTGCCCAAACTGATTACCACCAAATGAATACACATCACCATCAGCAGATATACAGACTGTATGCCACAGTCCTGCAGCAACTCCCTCTATGTGGATACCCAATAAGGAAGATACACAAGTTGGGCTTAGTTCATCATCGGTAGTTCCTTGCCCACACTTGACCAAAACAAGATGACATGAATATAGTACAATGAGCTAAAGCATGCATTGAGTAAGAGGTGACAAGAAAGATAAAATATTGTAAAGGAATAGAATAAATAATCCCTTGTTAGAGTGAACCACATCTTCAACATCTACTTGCTTTTGTCCACCATATTCTACTTTACCTACAGATTCATCCTTAAGAATGGTTAAGGGGTGATGGTATTCAAACAGTGCCACAGATGAATATATTTCAACCGAGTATCACATAATTCAGTTGGATTCATGTTTATGATAATACTCCCACAGTCTAAGGGAAGTCAAAGCACAAACTTAATTAAGTACACGTTGCACTTCACATTTTTCCCAGTACCAAGGAAATATTAGATAGCAAAATAAACAATAGGATGTTGGTGATATGACATGGAAAGTGAGGTAATTTAGTGCATGGAATGCTCCTTATTATCAAGGGGGTACACTTTTATCTGATAAGATCATGAAAATAAATTAAAGGCAAAAGCAGAACTGGACGAGAGAGAGAGTTTGAGTTCCTGACAAGAATACTGCATCAGAATGGGATTTTCGAATATTAGGATTTAGGAACCATTGCTAGCAAACTACAGGCTTGCACACATCAGAAATTTTATTTGCAATAAACACTGACAAAATTTAAGGAAGAACTCTGCAAGTTTGATCTGCTATAACATACCCACTAAACCAGTAACCTTAATTACGAAGCCATGAAAATTAATTGGGAATATGCTGGTGACAGTATATATTTACAAATTCATCAAGTTACATTGCCAAATAAAATATAAACTTGCAGTAGTTAAAATAATATCCCAGTTCACTTTATATTTTACCTGTCCATGGAGTCCCCAACCAAAAGTAAGCAAGGCTCCAGCATCTGTCAACTCAAAACATAGATATTCCAATATTAGTTCAAACAAATTTACCAAAGATAACATGAAAGTTTTTGGAAACAAAACAAGCTTACTAAACAAGTTTTTATAAGTAAAATTAACTCCTATTCTAGTATCCAGAAAGACAACACTATTTATAGATCAACATTTTCACAAGGTTTTGGATCTAATGTTAAGATACTATTTCTCCTTGTCAAATCATACAATTCCAATCAGTCCGTTCGATTCATTAAGATACTAGTTTTCTCCTTCTAAGCACCAAATTTTGACGCCAGGTAAGAAAATTGCAACATTATTAACAAAACAAATAGATATTTTCATTTTAGGTTCTTCAAAGAAATAAAGCGCAGGTGGCCCAGCTGAGTTGCGGAATAGATTGACACATATGTACCTGTAATTACTGCACTGTGTCGACCTCCACAGGCAATTCTCTTTATGTAACTTCCAGGAACTCTAAAACTTTGTCCCTCTGAACCCGTGCTTCCTCGAACCAGTGTAGCAGATCTATCTTTACCATAATAAGAAGAATCAATACATGGAACAAGATGAGGAGAGGATACCATACGTATTCTTGAACCCAAACCAAGATTTCCTTCACCTCCATAGCCCCAAGCCCACACCAGTCCTGTATCTGAAATTCTCATAAAACCAAAATCAATGATACCTCTTAGACATCAAAGATGCTTCAATCAAACCACGTTACACAATGGGAAGAAAATAACATACAAATCTTAAACTTAGGTTTAAAACTAGTCCATTACAAGGTCCTGTACCTGACAATGCAAGTGTATGGCGTCCACCGGCAGCAACACTAGCTATCTTTATTCCTGGATTTAGTGTGACAAGACACGGAACCGCTGTCAGACTATCGTCGGTGGATGATGAGCTTTCAGCAGTTTGCTTTGCTGCAGATACTCTCCTTCGCTTTGTACTTTCTTCTCCACTGTTATTGGAGGCAGTACCTCCAGTAGATCTTAAGCCTTGAGAACGAGGGCTCACTATTGCAAAACAACTCTACATCAGTCACCAATAACAAGGGATCATGGTCCCCCCAGGGAGGGATAACTGGAGGCAGTACATCCAGGTAGGGAATGAGGGTTCATCATAGAGGGGTAAACCATAAAACGTTTTTTTCTTCTTTCTTTTTGGATTGCAAGATTCTATCATATATCCCCCACTCTTTCTTTGGAGCACCTTGGCTTGCTTAGACCACTCCTTGGGAGGGACAGGTAGCTGTACATAAGCTATTGTTGTAAAGAGGTCAAACATACCTTGCTCTATCGATGATTGACTATGCCTTCCTGACACATCTTTTTCAAGCCCTGTCGATGGTTCACCAAATACCCTCCCAGAGGGAATACATTCTTTCCATCCCCATGTATAAACTTCTCCGTGTTCTGTGGCAAAACATATTTGAAGAAAACTTTGATTAATGTACAAGACAAAAAAACTCTTTTCCAATTGGATGTGTTAGTTGTTAAAATAACAGATACATGAAAAGCCTTTTAGAAAACCAAAACTATAGGTTCTATTTTAGTTTAGTCTTCTCCTTTCACTCTCGTCATCTCATTACTTCTTCTTTTTCTATCAGACCAGAAAGGTAAGAAAATCCACCTTACCTGTTACAGCAACACAATGAGCCCACCCTGCTGCAGCTTTTACAATAGAGGCTTCAGTTGGAAGAGGGAAAGGCTCTGGAGTTTCCTTTACAAATAAACCAGAAATGTTAGTTTGTTGACAGAGCAAAACGATATAATAAGAGAGAGACGTCAGGGTTCAACTATTCCATAAATAGTTATGCATTACCCCGTGCTTGCCAGAAGTCAGATAGCTTTGGCCTAAATCATCTGTCGAGCCCCACGTGATGAGCTTCCCTGATTCTGATTAAGGAAGAACACGTGAGTAAGGATGAATCCTTCATACAAAAAAAATGGTAAAAGAAACCGAAAGAGAGATAGGCCATAATCCAAAAACTATCACTTAAATAATTTACAACACAGGGAAGAACAACAACACATTCCATGGGATGAGGGCGCGAGAGATTGGTAGCAACAATAAATTGTCTCAAGTAAAACAGTTAATGAAAGCCTCACAAAATTCCCAACAACCTCCTAAATTCATCTCCGTATATTTAAGTGTTTGACCATATTTGACCAACCTAACAAAATAAGACCCCATCAAAGTTCAAAAGCGCAATACTTTATTTAATAAAACTATAAACAAAAATACAAAAAACACTGTTCACTCAGACCCCGTCCAGAGAGAGAGAAAAAAAAAACACCAATGAGAATGAAATCAGACAAGGAAGCTCAAGCCGCTAAACTAAGTTGAATTTCTGCTCCAATCTTCCATCAACAGAGTTCCACAATTTTCCCCAAACCTACTTAATTTTCAAATCCAAACCAATATTGGAAGAAAGAAAAGGTAATTAAAGGAATGAAAAGATAAGGCACCAGAGATAGCAATAGCGAATCCACAACCACCGCCGCAAACATCCTTCCAAGAGTAACAACACGGCGGAAACCTAACGGCGACGGGAGTCAAGAGCGGCGTCCTCTGCGGCAGAGCTCCGGGAAGGTAACCCCACATGTAAAGCACCCTCTGCAACGCCCCTCCTTCACTTCCCTCGCCATTATTCATGCCCATTCCCACAATCTCAAATTCCCAGTACCAACACAGTCAACAACACACACACTCACACTTTCTTTTCCCTTTTATTTTCTGGCGCTTTCTTCTCGTTGGAGAGAGAAAGAGAAACAGCGTCTGTTTGTGTCTTCGTTTGTTTCTTCGGAGTGGCCAACGTATAAAATGAACGAATCATTTTCAGTGGAATGAGGCTGCCACGTCGGATGCCCACGTGGTTGCGTAGCCACCTGGCCACCTGCTGGCCGCTAGATTCTTCCGCCATTTCCAGCCACTAGTTTCGCCGAAGTTTCTGGAAGGTCACGCGCCTGGTGTGTTACCGTGTTCACTCCATTCGTCGCCACGTGTTAGTTATAGGTGAAAACCCCAATGATTGTGTTTCCACGTGGCATTTTCTACACCCGTAACGGGAAAACACTTAATCATTAACCTGAGTCAAACTCTTAATATTCAATTATATATATGCATATATTTTACTCTTTTACTATAAATATTTATATAATTTATTTTTTATTCACCTTTAATATTTATAAAATCCATTAACTTTTTTTTTCTTGAACCTAACCTATCATAAAACTTTTATTTGATAAAAGTGTATGTTCAAAATTATGGACTTATTTGTACTTCATATTTAAATAAAAAAGTGCTGGGAACTTGAATACATTTTTTTTTTGTAAATTAATCAATGAAATATTTAATTTAATGAACAAATAAAATTAAAAGGTTGAGGTAGTAAATTTTTAGCAATAAATGGATGATTATTTCGTGTGACGTTTTAATTGGACCATTACAAATTTTTTAGTTTCATTTCTCCTTTGTATATAGTTATTAGATAAGATAAAATAAAATAAAGAAAAAGGTTATTTTTATAATTTTGGTAATTTTTAACAAAAACTATATTGTAAAAAATATGGAAAGAAATTTAAATTATTTTTTTGTTTGTAAAATATAAAAATATAAACATATTTCAATATTATTTTACATTTATCAATCAATTATAGCTATCACCAATTTCCCTAAGCTTTTTTTTTAAGTTATCAACTATTTTGCTAGATATAGCTAAACTAATATTTAAAAATGTCATTAGTGAAAAAGTTGTTTTACAAAATAAATTCACAGCACTAAACTCATCTAATTTAAAATTTCAAAACAAAACAAATCAAACAACTTAGAATTAACTTATTTAATTTATCAAAATAAGGAATTTTGTCTTTAATGAAATATTTTTCTTAAAAGGTTTTTGTATTTGGCTATTTTGAAAAGTTAAAAGATGAAAATTATAGCAATTAAGTGAAAGTGGAATCATGCATACACCGAAAGTGAAATTAGGCTATGTCGTCTAAGGTCAACATCTGTCGAATATTGAAAAAATTATATATATTATTCAACTTTAAGCCTTTGGTTCCATTATTCGAATATTGAAAAAGAAAACAAAAATAAAGAGAAAGTGACATTAAAAGATAGTATAAATATTGAAAGTTTTTAAATGATGATGATTGATTTTAAAAAAATAAAAGTTATTGATAATTTCTTAATTTAAATAATTATCAATGTAAAATCACTTAATAATTAAAAAAAGAATTAAATATGAAAAATGCTACTAAAGTTTAGATGTTATTTTTGTCTAAATAGAAATATTATTTATTATAATAAGAGCATACTCAGTTGTGTTCTTTTAAATATAGATATTTTGATGAATTTTTCCCTACTTAATTAATTATGTTACATAGTAATTTATGTATGTCTGTTATCCTATTATAAAATTAGTTAACGATGATAGATTATGTATGATATTAAAAGGAACATGTAGTATGGTAAGTGAAAATATTGTGTTTTGTACTTTGAATTATGATACAAATAATCATTTAGTATGCATTAGATATTTGTGAGTGAGAACATGTTCATGAAATAGAATGAGTAAGAATAATTTATGAATAGTAACACTTAACCAAATACAAATGTTCTCACTGATCCATAAATCCAATTGTAAAACTTAATTAAAGCTAATGTTGTAAAAAAAGTTACCAAAATTGTGTGTTGAAGTTAAGTCTTCAATTTCCTAAATAAATCATCACATTTTTTAAATGTTGACAAAAATTAAGTATTAAACTACTCAAACCTAATTAAAATATTTATATATCATTCCATATTTAACTAAACACACTTCCATCTAAGTCAAGTTATTATTATGGTCTTTTAATCCCAACAAGTTTTCTTGCTTATATCATGTTCATTTTATTTCCTTATATTGTTGTGCATATTTGTTTTACTTTCTACAATTTGTAAAAAAAATAAAATAAAAAATAAAAAAATTGCCAATCTTTTTATTAGTTAATAATTACCTGCATACCAAAGTTTTCTGGTTTGATTCTCATGTATTCATGCAAAAAAAAATGATTCCCATGCTTTTTTCAGATTGGAATATATAGTAAACATGTGATACAGATTATTCCACATGATTCCTTACAAAATGAAAAAAAAAAGTAAAAGAAAAAAAAAAGATAACATGCACTTTCTCTGAACCAGATTTGGTTTTCTTCTTGTCTTTTTCATTGTTTCTTTTTGCATGTTAGATTTACTGTGACTTCATGAACTTTCCTTTTTTCCTTCAAATTTTCCTTTTTTTTTCACTGTGCCCTTTACATTCATATATGTGTATACAGTTTCAATGGTGACCATAATTCAGAATGTTGTTTGTTTCTTTTTCTGGACATTTCAGAGATCCAATTTCATGCTAAGAATAACTCATTATTGATGAAGCTGCCATATATGTATAGCACACACTACCACAATCATATGTGTGATAATTTTAAAACGAGTAGGTTTTTTTGTTTTAATTAATAAAGAATACATTTGTTATTTAATTATAATATTATATTCGATAATCATGTATTTAATTTTTTTTTAATTTTAAGTCATCTCCATAATTTCATATATGCATTTAATATATTTATTATTATATAACATAAATTTAATAGTTTTTTTTCTATTTCATTCATATGTTACTTATGCCGAGAACAGTTAATTTGATTGATTACTTGTTCGTGTGTGATTATTTGATAAATAATATATTTTAAATCATTTTAAAAAATTGAAACAAATTAAAACATTTTGAGTAACGGAATTAAATTGAAAAAAAAATATTATAATAACAAAAAAAACTATTAAATCTATGATATATACACAAAATTAAATACTCAAATCTCAGACAAGTAAATATAAGATACGAAGACTTTTTTTTAATATATAAAATACTCAACTATTCAAATATTATAAACTACTATATATATATAATCAACTTATAAAAAACAAAGAAAATAAAATATATATTAAATACTTTTTTTAGATTTTTTGCATCATATATATGAAACTTCATTTATAAACACAAAATCATTAATGTAGCAAATAGCACCTTCATTACTTCACTTAATAAAGTCTCTAATATTTAAGTTGATACAATGAGACATGTGATTATTAAACGAATCTTATATAACAAGTACTAAACACATTTATAAAATACTAACATTTCACTCAACACCATAATTTACTTGTTCATTTAATTAATTAAAATAAGTCCTAACACTTAGTATATAAGATAATAATGCAATAATTATCACAAGTACTTTATCTCCTTTTATCTACCTTATTTAGATCATAGTTATATCTAATGTTATTACCACATATATAACTAAGGTAATCATCATTTTCATTGATAATTTTAGAAAAGAAACAAAAAAAATTTACAACGAATAAATCAAGTTGTTCCATTAAATCTAACTATAATATTACAATACATTTATATAAGAAGTAATGTTCAATAAAACTATAGAAGAGACATTATAAAGTCTCCAATAATTAAGTGAATACAATAAGTCTCATTATTAAACCACTTTTAGATGACAAATATTTAACATATTCATGATATACACTAACATTTAACTCAATATCATAATCCACTTATTCACAAAAAAATTAAGATAGCTCCTAACACTTATTATATTATATAAGAGTGGATAAGTTTTTCACCCTATTATCTACAATGATTTGGATGTTAGTTAATGAAACTTAAACATCTTATGTCATTAATACATAGCACATGTACCATCTCTATATACACCATTTTCATTACTCCAAAAAATGTCCAAACAACACTCTTCACTTTATTACACACACTTTCTAAATTTAGTTACACAATCATTTGACAGTTTGTGTCACTGTCAAAGGTTTTGATCATCAACCACTACCACAAATAATTTTTTCTCAACCAAAAAGTTTACAACCCTCACGTGAAATAATAACATTATTAATTTTCCTTTTGTAGTTTATATCAGGAAAATGACACATGATAAGAATTGGGTGGAAACTCAGCTAAATTTTGTCAACTTTAATTCAGATCTACTAGAGAATCTAAATTAATGAGGTAAAAAGTATTTTATCACTTGTTCTTCACTTGCTCTTGTAGTGTTGTCACTTTCCAAAACTTGTTTTGCCATTAATATGTATCTTTCATTACTTTCAATCATTTATTTCCCAAATGACTTTCAATATCTTCCCATAAATAATTTATAACTTTTCTACAATTCTTTGGCATGCTTCTGATACAAAGTCGGTTTGTTCAACCAAATCACCTAACTACCTGATTGTGCATGATATGGATATGTGTCCCACTAAAGCATAACAACAACAGAAACATCCTCAAACTCCCATGTATCATTCAAAACCTAAATTTAATGCAAGCTTTCAAGTACTTGAATTCATGAAGACTGTTTCTTCCTGCATCTCCATCCATTCTTCTCTCACTCCATATTTTTTCAAATTTCCAAAAATATTACTCTATACTATTCCGGATTACGTAATTCAGAAGTTATTTTTTAAATTTGTAATTAGCTTCCGAATTACATAATCCGAAAGCCTTTTTTCATATACATGATTAATTTTCGGATTACATAATCTGGAAGTCTTATTTAGCTTCCGGATTATGTAATCTGGAAGTCTTTTTTCAAATGAGTTTCTGGATTATATAATCCGGAAACTATTATATGGGGTGACATAAAAAGGATAAAAATGTATTTTCATGTTGTGTATGGAGGTGACAGAAGAAGATATGGAGGTGCAGAAAGAAACAGTCATCATGAATAATAGAGTGGGTCTAACAAGACCAACAGCCTACAGGCCCAGTTCAATAAAATCTAAGGCCAAATCCAAGTACATACGAACAACACTATTATCTATCTATAATATATACAACTAAAGGAACACAAGTAAATGACAATTTCTACCAAGTGTTGCAATAAAAAAATTTGTTAAAAAATATACAAAAAAACATATTTACTAATAATAGAAAATGTAACATGTGGCATTAGCACACAAATGTGTGGCTCTCTGTATGCATGTCATGTATGTTCATTTCTTTCATTTTTCTCAAAACGACACAATAAAGGCAAGTGTGCAAAATTTCTCTTTATGAAAATGACACATGGAAGGCAAGTGTGTAGATAAATTTAAAATTTGGAGTTAATTTGGAGGCAACACATCTGAATATCTGCTCTGCTATTAATGAACCATTAATAACATTTGTTTATTTTTTTTTTATAATATTATGACATTCATGGTTGTAGGGGATTTGTCGTAAAATTACAGAGACATTGCAGTAATTACTTAATCATGGTGATGTGGTTGAGGGCAACCCTGTGTGGGAAGGAATACAAGCAACTCTAATGTTAGCACGATGAGCAATGATGATAGAGTTGTGTATGTCAGAAGACACTCACCTAAGAATGATTAATTATGTATTAAGAGCATTATTGTAATATTTTTATCCATGAACAATGTTGTTGTTTGAACTTTAACTTTAAGTATAACTTAATTTTGTTTTGACCTTATGAACACCTTTTAATGTTGATTTTTCTTATATTCTTTAAATTGGTTTGATTTAGTGAGTTTTAATCCATTAAAAGTAATAAAATCATCACATTGCCAAAAAAAAAAGTTCAGGATGATTTTCAGATATGTATATCTAGAAGTATGATGATGCCTTCCAAATAAAGATGTCTGTAGTCAAAGAGTGCTAGTTTTGGATGACAATATCCGTAGATAAATTTGACATTTCTAAATGTCAATATCTATAAACAAAAATAAATGTGATTTCCGGATATTACATCCATAATCATGTCAAAGAAAAAACTGGATTTAAAAATTTGCAATGAGAAATTGCCATCCAAAAATCATATAAAGGTGGTATGAATTTAGAAAGTTTTACAATTTCAAAGGGGCCACCATATATTATTCTTGTATGTTAGAGACTCTACTTTCACACTACTGTTTTCAAGGGAGACTCCAAAAATTGTGAGTTGCAAAATTTATAATCGTCTTCAAAGTCGTACACCTGTGTTTCATGGTCCATTCATTCACTTATGGTTACTCTAACCCGTTGCCAAACTCAAACAAGTCATCTAGTGATATTTTTATGCCTTTTTGTTTAATATTTTATGTATTTTACTTTATAAACTAATTTTAATTATATTAATATTAAAGTCGTACATTTATTTCTGACTCATTTGCTATGCAATCTTACTGTAGGATTTGTTTTCTCCCTTTGCGAGTTATATTCGCAAAGAAAAATTCAAATTTACTGACCCTTCTAATCATCTGCAAAATCCTCAAACCTATAAGGGAAAAAAATCCATAAAAATCGAAAGTGAATGAAAGAATTTTTGTTATTTTAACATATTAAAAGAAGGAAAACATTAGAATCATTGTCCTTATGTAAAAAAGTTTATATTTTACAATTTCTTTTCTTATTATCCAATTTTGGGTCTCTGTTTTACTATGGTGAAACTAGAAGAATTTGAACTTCCTTAATTTCTTTTTTTATATTTATGTTTATTTTATATTCATGTTTGCTTTATCTTTATTGATTTATATGTATTACATTTTTCTTCTATGTTATTACTACTAGTTAACTAACATAACAGAGAATGCTTGCAGGTGAGGATGCTTGCGGCGTTTGAAAATGTTGGAGTTGGCGGCAACGGTGGAAAGTGTTACCAGACGGCGGAATCTCTGGTGTTGCTGGCGAAGCAATGTTGGTCGACGAAGACGCTCCAACAGGTTCATACCCAAATGGTGGTGAACTCCATTTACAACCACCACAACCACCTTCTCTCCAAAGCCATACAAGTAAAAAACTTCACCTACGCTTCTCTTATCTTCTCCCACATGGTTCCCCATCCCAACGATTACGCTTTCAACATCATGATCCGCGCCCTCACCACAACCTGGCACAACTACCCTCTCGCCCTCACCCTCTTCTACCGCATGAAGTCCCTCTCCCTCACCCCCAACAACTTCACCTTCCCCTTCTTTTTCCTCTCTTGCGCCAACCTCGCTGAAATTTCCCACGCCCGTGTTGCCCATTCCCTCCTCTTCAAGCTTGGTCTTCACTCAGACCTCCACACCGCTCACTCCCTCATAACCGCCTACGCGCGGTGTGGCCGCCCCGCCTGTGCGCGCAAGGTGTTTGATGAAATTCCCCACCGGGACTTGGTGTCCTGGAACTCCATGATTGCTGGGTATGCGAAGGCGGGCTGTGCCAAGGAGGCTGTAGAGGTGTTTGGGGAGATGGGGAGGCGGGACGGGTTTGAGCCGGATGAGATGAGTCTGGTGAGTGTGCTTGGGGCTTGTGGGGAGTTGGGGGATTTGGAGTTGGGGAGGTGGGTGGAGGGGTTTGTTGTGGAACGTGGCATGGCTCTTAACTCGTTTGTAGGTTCTGCTTTGATTAGTATGTATGCTAAGTGTGGGGATTTGGGGTCTGCTAGAAGGATCTTTGATAGCATGGCTACAAGAGATGTTATCACGTGGAATGCTGTTATATCAGGGTGAGTGAGTTTGTTGTTCAGACTCTTTCTCCAGATTAAGAGTCTGTGTGGATATGTGTACCTACAAGAGAAGAAAATAAGAAGGAAAATGAAATAAATTTCTTTACAAGGTAAAATTAATTTAGGTATAAGTGAAAAATATTTTTTTTGGAGAAGTTAATATGAGAATTTTTTTACAAATTAGCTTTTATTTAAGCTAATTTTTACTTCTGGAGAAACTATTTAATTTTTGTTTTTTTTTTCTTGTTATAAATTTTATAGATAAATTATTCAAATAGGCCCCAAGTGTTTTGGTTCTATTCTATCTTTTGGGTTGTATGGGCATCAGTATGTGTATGGATGCATACTAAAGTTCGGTTAGTAGTAGGTTTTGTCCAGCATGCTTTATTCATGTGAAAGAAGCACAGAGACCCTTCAAAATAGTACCTCTGTCATCTCAAATACTTTGTGGACACATGGACAATTGGAACGCTCCTGGTTTCATTTTACACGGTTTTTTATTTCTATTTTTAATGTTTAATGGAAAAATTGGTATGAATAATAATTAGATAAATTCTATCCATACTTTTGCGGTCACTTTTGCAGTTATGGATCTGTCTTGAATTTCCTAAAAACTTGTTTTAACTTATGTTGTGATTTTCACATACATGACAGATACGCTCAGAATGGAATGGCGGATGAAGCGATCTCTTTATTCCATGCCATGAAGGACGACAATGTTAAAGAAAATAAAATTACCCTGACTGCAGTGCTTTCTGCATGTGCTACCATTGGTGCTCTTGATTTGGGGAAACAGATTAATGAATATGCATCACAAAGAGGATTTCAACATGATATTTTTGTTGCTACTGCGTTGATTGATATGTATGCTAAGTGTGGGAGTTTGGAAAGTGCGCAGAGAGTTTTCAAAGAAATGCCCCAAAAAAATGAAGCTTCTTGGAATGCAATGATCTCTGCACTTGCTTCTCACGGAAAAGCCAAGGAGGCACTATCACTATTTCAGCGTATGTCAGATGAGGGTGGAGGTGCCCGCCCTAATGACATAACATTTGTAGGGTTGCTTTCTGCTTGTGTGCATGCAGGCCTGGTAGCTGAGGGCTATAGATTGTTTGATATGATGAGCACATTGTTCAGATTGGTACCAAAAATTGAGCACTACTCTTGTATGGTTGATCTTTTGGCACGTGCGGGTCATTTATACGAGGCATGGGATCTAATTGAGAAAATGCCTGAAAAACCAGACAAGGTTACATTAGGTGCTTTGCTTGGTGCCTGTCGAAGGAATAAAAATGTAGATATAGCGGAACGGGTTATGCGGATGATTCTGGAGGTGGATCCTTCAAATTCTGGGAACTATATCATCTCATCAAAAATATATGCAAATCTGAACATGTGGGAAAATTCTGCAAGGATGAGATTGTTGATGAGAGAGAAGGGTATTACTAAAACTCCTGGTTGTAGCTGGATTGAAATTGAGAATCACTTGCATGAATTTCATGCTGGTGATGGCTTATGCCTTGACTCTATAGATATAAGTAACATAATTTATTTGCTCTGTGAGGAACTCAAAAGGGAAGGGTATGTCCCAAAAGTTGTTGAATAGCTTTTTGAGTTGTGCAGAGCCAAGTTTTGTTTTGTTGGAAGTTGCCAAAGTTGCAAAAATTGGGTCAAGTAGCACTCAGCTCAATATTCAATACATGTTTATTGGATTGGGCTCATCAGATAAGTGATGATCAGACAAGGCAGTTCAGTTAATGTACAGTGAACCTTATTTGTTCTTCTGCTGAGTTGTATTCTTTTGTAGACGAAACTCGATATAGATCCATTATTGACTCTTATTTAAATTCTTCAAAATTTGATTTTAATTTATACATAAACAAATTTTAACATATGAGAGACGATTAATTCATTCTATCCTTTTGGTTTCTTCTCCTATGAGTAGTTATATTGAGTTGTTTATTCAAACAAGACCTTAATGTTGTGTTAGACTTGAATGTTGATTCGATTCTGTATCCAAGGTTTATTTCCTTAACATTTAGTTGGAGTTCTGTTCACTGACTCCTCACTCTCATTTTATGTCACTTTAAAATATAAAAAGCTTTAATTATTTTTTATAACATCATCAAGTAATAAATACACTAGTAAATGTAGCTACAATGTGCAGTGTAGTTAATCATCTATGAAATGAGTTTTTAGTTAGATAAGATCATTTTATCATGGGAATAGGTGTTCTGCATTATCTTTTTAGATTTGTGTATTACATGTGAGTGAGGGAATAACAACTTTTATATAGGAAATTAAACTGATTTTTTTCCTTCGACACTATTTTACTTGTTTGTTTGGAGGTCAGAAATTTTACATGTTTCATTTCTGCTTGAAAGTTTAGTTTGGAGTCTGCTACCTCGAATGATTGCTTTATTCTTTTTATTTCTATCTTGTTAAGTACATTAAGCGTTGTTAGCCCATTTCTTGTGCAGGCTGGTATATTTTGGGATAATGATAGTTTATCTGGTTTATTAGCCTTGGAGTTAAAACCCGAACTCCTTGTTTTGTTGAATGATGTAGAAGGTCTTTATAGTGGCCCTTCAAGTGAGCCACATTCAAAGTTTATTTATACATGTAACAAGGAAAAACATCAGAATGAAATTACTTATGGTGTTCATGGAGTGGGAAGAGGTGGAATGACTGCCAAAGTAAAAGCTGCTGTTCATGCAGCTGAAGCTGGCATTCCTGTTGTTATTACCAGGTGCACTATTACACCATATTGCTGAGAAATATTATTACACTAAATTGCTGAAAAAGATTATTACTTCAAAGAATTTTTTATCATTGCCGTTTTCAATTAGAAATAGGTTAGTTACGTCTGGACATCTAAACAGACTGTTTCATTAAACCACAAGCAATTTGGATATGGAAAATTGATTAAATGTCTTGCACTTGTCTGTTTCGTTACTCCTTATACTTTCAATTTCTTTTCTTTAGGTCTTTTTGTCCACCACATGTTTTGAGTTTGTAAATCTAAATGAAAATGTCCGTGCATGCCCACATAGAGAATGAAAAAATCACTTGTGAGATCCCTCCTTTACTTTTTCATCTGTTGTTCTGCCCCAAGAAAACTACGAGATCAAGTGTGTTATTAGTAAACTCACTATATTGATGATCTTCTGTGCAAGTTGGTTTGTCCCTGTTTGTTTCTATCGACTTTTTTTCTCCATAGAGTGGTTTTGCAGCTGAGAATATCATTAATGTTCTCCAAGGAAAATGTATAGGAGCTCTCTTCCATAAAGATGCACATGAGTGGGCCCAAGTAAAAGAGGTTGATGCACTTGAGATGGCAATTGCAGCCAGGGAATGTTCCAGAAGGCTCCAGGTATCTTTTGTATCTACACTTTTGTAAAATGTGACAGATCATGGATATTACTGAGATGTTAGTGAAACAATTCTAATGCTTTAATCACTTTGTAGGCCTTATCTTCAGAGGAAGGAAACAGATTTTACTTAAAATAGTTGATGCCCTGGAAGCAAATGAAAAAATAATCAGGATTGAAAATGAAGCTGATGTTACTACTGCACAAGAAGCAGGATATGAAAAATCCTTGGTGGCTAGGCTAGCTTTAAAACCTGGGAAGGTAAGAAAGTATTTTCTAGAAGAATATATATTTTAACAAACTGAAGAATTTATGATGATAAACTATGATAACTGACAGATTGCAAGTCTTGCAAACAACATGCGAATTATTGTCAATATGGAAGATCCAATTGGGCGAGTATTAAAACAAACTGAGGTAATTGGAAGTTGATCTGGAAATGTATATTTTAGATCATGGTATTAATGGCATATTCCAATTTCACACCTTAATATTAGATAAGATAGAATTTTAGTGTGATTGATGCTTTGTTCTAAACTAAGTTTTTTGTTGGCACTTCTGTTTCTTGAATTCTCTTTAGCAAGTTATGGTGAGAAGATAAACATCACTGCAACTTGATCTTCAAGGTGCCAGTGCTAACTTCCAAAAATGCTAGGTTGATTTACATTACGGGACAATTCCTGGATCCAAGTTATTGTGCACAAGTTCTAGGGTGAAAATTATAAAGAGAAAACATTTAAACATCTACTGTTTTTAATGTTTTGAGTTTTTCCATTAAAAAATATTCTAGTAATTGAAATGATCTTTTAGGCAATTTAGAAATGAAATTATTCAAAATTCATGAGATTTGTGTCCCAATGGTATAATTTTCAGTGGGCTTTCATGTAATATACTTTAATAATTTTTTTTACATGAATTGAAGTAATCTAAAAAAAATACTGGAGTTTGCCTTGACGTGCATGGTGGCAAAATTGATGATTTGTGAGTATGAAAATAAATTGCAGCGACCTTGTTCTTATTTCTGTTAATTACAGTAACTGTGTTAATTAAGTGTAATTAACACAGAATGAGTAAGTTCATTAAATTGATTGATATTATAATTTTTGTTTCGATTATTCTAATAATTATTCAAAATAACTGTAGTTTTTAATTACGATTGTGTGCATTTTAATTGGGTTAATTAAGCTTAATTTTGCATTAATTGGTTTATTTCATACTTCATTATAATTTTTAATGTTTAACTAAATTTTTTATCAGTTATTTAATATTCACTTAAATTAATTTCAATGTATATTTTTAATCATCACTATGATTTTTTTTTGTTACAAATTAAAGAACAGACGAACCCCACTTCTCAACGTGAGTAAAGGAGTATAGAAAAATGAGAAGAACATATTAAGATAGACGGCAGCCAAAAATAAAAGAATAGTAGAAAGGGAAACAAAAACATCCACCAAATAATTTAATAAATTAATATTTTAATTATATTTACTTTATTTTTTAATTAAAAATATTATTATAAGTTGTTAACTAACTATTTTTTTTACTATTTGCCGTGTCAAGCAATCTTTATACTTAGTTATTAGACTTATTTAAATAAAAAAGTCCACAAACTTAAGTTACATCAAATTGCAATTTGTAATAAAAGTTTTCGTTCTTCTTAATTATTCAAAATTACGAATTATTTATGTTATAAAATATATTGTATGTGATCATGATAATTTTTTAGTATTTTTAATACCTTGTAAATAATCTGAATTTTCATTTTGAGATATTGGGATGATTTTGATTTATGAAACCCGGACACTCCTCTTAAATTTCGTGACGTATCACACACGGACACTTGTAGGACACGTATAAGTGAAGTATCTAATTCAAAAAAATATGTTAGATTTTTTACAATTCTAACATGGTTCTAACACAATTTTAAAAAAGAGAAATACATTAATTTTTTAAAAACTCAAATTTATTGTATAAATTTTTATTATGATTATAAAAATAAGGAACAAATCTTTTTGAACTAGTCATAGTCCTGAAAAATATCTTTCTACTTCAAAAAAAAATCTAAAACATATTTGTGAACAAAAAATTTTATTCTCACTTTATATAATTCATAATTATATAATATATAGATTTGTGTCTCAGTATCCTACATTTTAAAAATTATACGTATTTTTGTGTGAGTATCGAATAAATGTTTGTGTGATTGATAGGTGTTTTGATGAAGTAAGTGAATGAAGAAAAATGTTGTGTAAGATATAGAAAGGAGGTGATTTTTTCCCTCCACTTAATATTTGAGAGAGTTCCATAGAAACATGAGAGTGAAGGCATTAAGTTGATGATGAGAGAAGGTGCACCCACCCATTCATGTGACACCCCTCATGCCAAAACAACCTCAAATAATCTCATTAACTCTCCAAATATATATTATGTCCCTACAAGTTAAGAGAAAGTAACAAGTTGAAAGCATAGTTTTGAGAAAAGAAAGAGTTATGGAGAGTGTTGGATTCTTTCAGATGCCTCTGCACTATCCAAGATACACTCAGAAAGATTACCAGGACATGCCCGAATGGAAGCTTGATGGCCTCCTCAAGGAATATGGGTTGCCTACTCATGGTGATTTGGCTTACAAAAGACAGTTTGCCATCGGTGCTTTTCTTTGGCCCAACTCTTCATTCACTCTTTCTGCATAACCATCTACTTTTTATCATCTTAGCTTGCTTCTGAGTTCTCTAAGTCAACATCACAGTACTATGAAGATGGATATCACAGAAGAATTTCATAATACAACCATTTCATTCCATCAATATGTTTAAGTTGCAACTTGCAAGTAGTAAAGAAACTAAAAAGCATATAAAATGGTGAAGAGCCTCATAATTTTATGAACAATATGCATTTCTGTCTTCAAAACTTGTTAGTGAATATAATCTTAAAATGAATTTAGAAAAGTACAAAAATTTCATCATCTTATGTTTTATTTTTAGTGACACTTATTGATTTTCATCACCGACTTATATTATCTAATAACTGACTCACCATACTACTTCTTGATGAATATTGAGTTTTTGTATTTTTAAAGGTTTAAGAATGTAGATGTGGGAGGATTGTTTTGTATCACATAATACTTTTATCAAACTTGAATAATTTTTTTAAAACTTCAATTTGTATTTTATTTTACATGGTTATTAGATTAAAAAACTGTCACATAATACAAAAACTCTAAAATAAAAAATAGATTGGATGAACTGAAACAAATATCTAATCAAGAGTTAATATAACCATGGTTTGTTTTTGAAACTTCATATTGTTCATACATCAAATTATTGTACATTTTAGAGTTGATAACTTTATTACAATTAATAAAATTTTGATTAAAGAAAGAAATTGTACATAAAGTGTTATTAAAAATACCAATAAACTTTTCAGTCCAGATATAATGGAAATGAATTCTTCCTAATTAAGGATTAAAGAATCTAAATAATAATAATAATAATGAAATACTTTTTAAGAGTGATTATCATATACAAACTCATCATTATTTAGAATAATAAATTATGGAAATCATATATTTAGGAATAATTAAAATATAATTGATTGACTATAAATTTATGAGAATAGTGATATAAGTTTGTTGTAAATTAAATAATAACATTATATTTGATTATAAAAAATAGTTATTTACTTATTGCATAATTTAATAAAATTATCATAAGTTCCAAGAATGATATTTAATGAAAAAACTATTTAATTTGTTACAAGAATTTCTGAAAATATTTATATAAATTTCCTTGAATTCAATGCAACGTGATATTCTCGTGAAATATTTTAATCATTTACTGTATCAAATGATTTAATGAAATAATAAAATAACTTCCAAGAATTAGATTCACCATCTTAAAAACTCGATTTCAATTTAAAAGAAGAATTTAACTAAGAACATTCTAAAAGTTATATCTGGTTTTTCTTCTTCTGAAAATTACACAAACCATGAGAACTTATTCATTGCCTTCAATACCTAACAAATTAACAATCTTCACACGAAAGCAAAGGTTGCAGAATCTATAAGCTTTCAATGCAAACCATTATTATGGTGTTCGTATTTATTATTCATATATTTCTCACTGTTACCAAAACACCCACACTTTCAATATAAGCTTTCAATGCAAACCATTATGGTGTAACATATTGAATAGATGAATGAGATAACAAAATATATTTTTTTTATAAAAATAACATATTACTATTTATCTGAATATTTCTAGCGATATTTTTATCAAACAAACAAAATTTAACCATTCCTAGAAATTATAACTTATATTATTTGATATTATGAACAATTTTCTCCAAATTTCCCCATATAATATTATTTTTTATTAATAAAATATTAGTGGCGTGGCGAAACACAGAAATCGACGTGCCATTTACTTGTGCGTCGGTGCTTTGCTTGAGTTGCTCCGTTGCAGTGGCGCACTTATTAGCGGCATCACACACTTCATTCAATTAAGCCTTATCGAAACGATTCATTTCAATTCGCGAATCCAACCATCATGAAACCCTACACCGCCACCGTTGCCGATTTCCCCAGAACCACACTCAAGATCATCATCTTCTTCATCTTCGTCGCCGTCACATTCTTCTTCGTCGGCAAGCACTTCTCCGACGGCTCCTCCCCCCAACTCATCTTCTTCTCCGCCACCACCGCCGCCTCCGCCGGGGTCACCGTATCCCCGAACTTCAAACGATTCTTCAACGTCTCCGCCATAATCGACGCCCACACGCCTCCAAAGCCTTCCGTGCCTCCCCCCGCTCCTGTGCCTCCCCTCGCTCCTGAGCCTCAGGAAGCGTTCAAGCGCTTCGGGATCCTCAACGACAATGGCACCATGTCCGACGAGTTCGAGGTTGGGGACTTCGAGGACGGCGTGCCGGAGGAGGCTGGAAACGTGAGCCTCGTCGCCGAGGATTCCAACTCAGCTCCAAGAGTGGCTGTGAGCAAGTTTGGAATGTGCCCGCGCAGCATGACCGAGCATATACCGTGTTTGGACAACGAGGATGCGATTCGGAAACTCGAGTCCACGGAGAGAGGAGAAAGGTTCGAGAGGCACTGTCCCGAAGAGGGCAAACGATTCAATTGCTTGATTCCGCCGCCTAAAGGATACCGTCCCTCGATTCCTTGGCCTAGAAGCCGCGACGAGGTGACTGCTTCCTTCCTTTCTGTGTTTGGATTATCATTAGCAAAATTGTTTTTGATTAAAATTGATTTTGAAGTGACTTTTAAAACTCAATTGTATTGAATTCTTTATGTAATGTAAAGACTATCTAAAGTTGCTTGAACCTAGAATCAATTCTGCATCCAAAATTAATCCTTCAACATGAAACTAAATATGTGTAAGTGTACTAAAAACATTGGTTTTGTACCAAACATGCATTTCGTCATTTGTGAACTAATTTAGTAAGTCGTTTTTAAGATCACTTTATATTTACTACTGCTAATAGTTGTGGTTTACTTTTTTCAGTTTAGTTTACTTGTTTAAGTATTATGCACTGGCATCCTAAACCTTGTAAACTGCCAATCAATTATAAATTATCATTGTTAAAGCGATTCTAATATGTAGTAAAAAAATTGCGTTATGGATGCATTTTAATTTCCATGCATTCTGTCACTTTATCAACATAATAATTATTATAAAAATGAACAGAGTGTTTTCTAAGTGGATGGCAATGTAAAAGCTTTCTACACGTCAGTGCCTGTAATTAATTTCTTAATTTATACATGAAGTTATACTTACATTTAATAACAGTTGGCTACTTTATGATGCCATCTATTTCATTAATATGATGTATAAATTTTGGATGTTTGTACAGAGATGTTTCTTATTGAGTCTATATAATGTGCTCTTGTTTTTACACTTTTTTTAAAAAAAAAAAAGGATTATTATTTTCTAGAAGAAAAGTTGCTAGTACAAAACATTTTTGTGTCTAAATAGTGTTTACTTGTCCTTCTTTTTGGCTGGGGTGCTTTTACAATGGTTTCTTAATGTAATGTTATGTGTTTTTTTCTTGTAGGTTTGGTACAGTAATGTTCCTCACACTCGTCTTGTTGAAGATAAAGGAGGCCAAAACTGGATTTCCAAAGGCAATGATAAATTTAGGTTTCCTGGGGGTGGTACACAATTTATACATGGAGCGGATCAATACTTGGATCATATTTCTGAGGTTATTAAATAAATATTGTTTGCCTTGGTTTTGTTTTATGGACAGTGTAGGTGTGTCTTCTTTTATGATTCTGATGTTTATATGTCATGGTTTTGTAGACGGTTCCTGATATTAAGTTTGGGCAGAATATAAGAGTTGCTCTTGATGTTGGCTGCGGTGTTGCTAGTTTTGGTGCATACTTATTGTCACGAAATGTCATAACCATGTCTGTTGCTCCCAAGGATGTTCATGAGAATCAGATCCAGTTTGCTCTTGAGCGTGGTGTGCCAGCAATGGTGGCTGCGTTTGCAACTAAACGATTGTTATATCCAAGTCAAGCTTTTGACATGATACATTGTTCACGCTGTAGAATTAACTGGACTCGGGATGGTATGATCTCTAACAGCTAGTTGATTAGTGGGAGTGCATGTTGTATTTAGCTAGTGGTTCTTAAAGCTTCCCACTCCCTTTCATTTTCTCAGTTGGTTTTTGAGTTTCTATCTTTTATGATATGAATGACTGTATTTATATGTTGTGTTGTGACTAGTAAATCTATATTTGTCTTCCTTAAAATAACAATCACATCAAAGATCCTTTAGTCTATTATTACCATCTCTTTTGTTGGGTCTTGATTTCTTCCCTATTATATTTTTCTTAATAAGAAAACTAATAACCAGTTACCATGTGTGCGGATTTTATATCAATTTTAACCTGATATAGTGGTTGCCTTGTTAGTTGAAAGGGGATTGAATTAGGAGGGGGGAGAGCAGGACTCTTTTCTGAATGCCTTAGATCTTATAAAAAATACTGTTGTGAATATAAAATGAGAGCTTTTGCAAGGTGCTACTCCAATCTCTATGTCGGTTGCTCTCTTTCTTCTCTAACATCTATATTTTTACTTGTGGTGAAGATGGTATTTTACTGCTTGAAGTTAATAGGATGCTAAGGGCAGGAGGGTACTTTGTCTGGGCTGCCCAACCGGTTTATAAACACGAGGACGTGTTAGAAGAACAATGGGAAAGTACCATTCAACTTGATTTCTATTTATAAGTTTAATTTCTTGAAACTATTCAGCCAGTTTTTGTCTTTATAGAATGCTTAGTTTTGTACTTCTTGTATTAATATTATCATTTTCTGACATAATTTACCCACCAAATTGTTTGCTATCTCAGAGATGCTTAATCTTACTACTCGTCTATGCTGGAAGTTTTTGAAAAAAGATGGGTATGTTGCAATATGGCAGAAACCTTCTGACAATAGCTGCTATCTGAATCGTGAGGCAGGGACTCAACCTGCCCTGTGTGACCAAAGTGACGACCCTGACAATGTTTGGTATTGTGCTCTTGCCTTCCTGATCTACATATTATTGTATGAAATTTTTTTGTCTTCTCCAAGTGATCAATGCCAAATTTACTATCATCTTCCGTGATAGAACTTCCCAATTAAGAACTACTATTATTTTGGGTTATATGGAAATAAAATAAAAAATTTAGTTAGGCACTAGCTTTCATGATCATCAATTCACTGAAGCCTTTTTATATACATATTTTAAAATTTACGCAATTACCTAAGCATGCACCAAAATTATGGAAAACTTAATAGTGCACATAATCTTTGTGGATAAAACAGAAAATAGAATGAAAAAAAGAAGGAATAATAAACTATTATGGGTATTCAACGATGCGGAATATGTTATCTAAACTTACTATACTTGTTTGTTTGTGGTATTTGCAATCTCTTGTAGTCTATATAAACACCCTTAACCCAGTTCCAACCGTCAGGAAGAAACCTAATGACAAGTTGTACAGTTCTTAAAATGAACAATTTGGGTCTGCTTTGTGATAACTTATCAATCATCAGAGTGTTTTATCAAAAGCCCAATATTGATGATTTCATTATTTGCTTGATTAATTTAGGTATGCTAATCTAAAAGCTTGCATCTCTCAACTGCCTGAGAATGGATATGGAGCAAATGTTTCCAGATGGCCTGCACGATTGCATACTCCACCTGATAGGCTTCAAAGCATAAAATTTGATGCTTTCATATCCAGAAATGAGCTTTTTAAGGCTGAATCAAAATACTGGGGTGAGATTATAGCAAGCTATGTACGTGTCTTACATTGGAAGAAGATGAAATTGAGAAATGTTATGGACATGAAAGCTGGTTTTGGAGGGTATTGTCTTTATCCTATTTCCTTTCTTGTTATAATATGAATTTAGGATTTTCTGACTAGTATGTTCAATATACTTGTGTACTTTGCAGATTTGCAGCAGCATTGATTGATCAGAATCTTGATAGCTGGGTTATGAATGTTGTTCCTGTTAGTGGTTCAAACACCTTACCTGTTATATATGATCGTGGGCTGATTGGAGTTATGCATGACTGGTATTTTATTAAAATTATTAGTCATTTTCTTAAACGCATACTATTATGAATCAAATTCAATAGAAACAAAAAACAAAAAAATCAAATCCAATATCCTTGTACGTACTAAAAATCTTGTACCGATATTTTGTGAACCTGGCACAAAGTTGTAATATTTCTTTATTTATGTTTTTGTAATATAGGTGTGAACCGTTTGACACCTATCCAAGAACTTATGATTTACTGCATGCTGCGAACCTGCTTTCTGTTGAGAAGAAAAGGTACCTTTTGTCTACTTCTCAACTGTTCTATCCTTTTCTGGGTTACTTTTTTGCGATTGTGTTGATAAAATGAAAAAAAAGTTTGTGTATTGGAAGTATGTCAGGTTGACTCAGGGTGGCTTCACCATTTTTACCTCTTTTTCTGTTCTTTCGTTTGTTTTAATCTGATGTTCGTAGGAGTAGTAACTACACTTCGCTACTCAAGATACTATTTCTCTCGAGCAAAGTAAAGTAGTTTGAATATTGGATGTGTTACTTATTCTTCACTGCCATAGTAATCTACTCTGCTTATTCCTTAGTAATTTGCATCTGAACATTTGTCCATCTAGAAATAAGTTATGTTTGTATTTTTATTCTTCATGTAGAGCTATTATGACTTCATCAATGCATATTGCATAAAAGAAACTTGTACAAGTTTACGTTGTTATCTCTGAGTGCTTTTGACGGGATTCTTTACTATTGTTGCATTTGTCTTTTATCAGATGCAATGTGTCATCAATTATGCTTGAGATGGATCGGATACTAAGACCTGGTGGACGGGCATACATCCGTGATACTCTTGCCATCATGGATGAGCTTATTGAGATTGGTAATGCCATTGGCTGGCATGTGACATTGCGAGACACGTCTGAGGGTCCTCATGCAAGTTATAGGGTCTTGGTTTGTGATAAGCGCCTTCGCGGTTAATGCAAATCCCACTCTTTTATATCTCTTTCTGCAACTGCAATGGGGAAATCAACAGAATAGGGCCACACTGATTTTAGACAAATAGGATGATGAGGCAAGTGTAAATATCACTTGCTTTTGTCTGTTGATTCTTGACATCCAATCGTCAGAGCAGCTGAATACGTATAGTGTGCACATCATGTAACATGTTTATAAAATTCAATTTATTTGTATATCAGTTTTTAGGACGAACATCACTCAAATTTTAACTTAAATGGTCTTTCTCTGTCACTCACCATTCCACTCCTAGATCCGTTGATTGTATTTTAACTTTAAGAAACTTTCTATGAAAATAAGCATGGATAATTATTCAGTTTGCTGTAACCAATTGTAATTTGTTTCATAGTACATGTTTGAACCATAGCCTATACATTTAGTATCTCTCTTTTATTTCTTTCTCGGATGAGTAAGCTAGACTTGAGTTCTATTCAAGGACATAATATAAGTGGTGTTGAAAGTTATACAATTTTTTTCACTAAAATTACATGTAACTTTCTAAACAATTTTCATTTTAATTTTCAAAACTTTTCAAATCGAAATGACTATAATTTGTTAACTAATCAATTTTACTTTACGTAGTTATTTTTCTTTAAAATATAGAAATAATTATTTAGTTTTAATATTTCAATTAACAGTATATTTAAACTTTACATGTCAAAGTTGTTATAAATATATACAAGATAATAAGTTGATACAAATATTATATAATCTACTATTTATATATGTATATATATTGTATTTAGTATATAGTTCATTATTTGCCATTTTTAGCTTGAAATAACGTGTTTTTAAATAAAAGTAATTTTTAATTTGTGTTTGTGAATAGCTTTTGAATTCGGATTATTTACGCAATTAATGACTGAATAAAGATTATTTAATTATATGTATATCAATATTAAAAATAAAAAATAATAAACAGATTATTTTTCAAATAAGAATATATTTTTATTGATAAAATCTCTTCTTTACTTGTCCGCGCACGCAGCTACAGCTTTTCAAAATATCTATCTATTCACAGTTCCTAGCAGCAACGCTCGCCGCTTTCTTCTTCTTCTTCTTCTTCTTCTTCTTCTTCTCGCAGGCAACAAAGAGAAAAACCATCTTATATATTATGGTACACTCCCTTTTCTAATACTTCATTTCTTCTATACCCTCTATTTTCATTTTCTTTTTACATTTTTTTTTTAGTTTTATCCATATGTCTGCGTATAGCAGTTGAAGTGAATGGGTGAGGGATGCGACCCTGTTGTTTTTTGTGATTGCATTACTTCCTTTCTTTTATATTTGTTGGTTAATTTTGCAAAAAAATTATACTTGTGTGGCTTCCGTAATGATTATCGTTTTTGAACTTTGAAACAGTGAATTATTGTTGATGTTGTTGGATGATTCTAGTTTGAAACACTAATTTGTTTTGATATTGTTTTAGTTGGTGGTGGTGGTGGGTGGCTTTTGAGATGGATCTCAGGCATTTTAGAAGTGAATTCTTGCCCACAACACTCAACCCATCTTCAACTTACCTTCAATTTTCTCCTCTTAGGCCTTTCCACAAAACCCCAAACCTAAAATTCCAATCACACAAACGCTTTTCTGTTGTCTCATTTTCTCAAATCCCTAAACCAAATAGTGAATCCTCAATTTTGGGGCGGAATTCACCTGGCACGAGAAGGGACCTGAGGTCTTATGCTGGTCGTAGCAAGAAGTATGGTGCTGATGGCACCTCTGGTGGTCGAATTGAAGGCGCTGCAGAGTTACGGAGTCGGTGGAGGCGTAGTAATAAGGCAAGAACCAAGAAGTATGCTGAGTCGCTATTTTACCGGATAAAAAACCCTCATGGTGGTGGGAATTATCCTGATAACTTCACTGAGGATGAGCTCCAACAGATTGGCCTCGGGTATGATCGAATGGTCCGGTTCATGGATAAGGATGACCCAAATTTGCGTCATCCTTATGATTGGTATAAGTATGGTCATTATGGACCCTACTCTTGGCGTGGAGTTGTTGTGGGCGATCCAGTTCGGGGACGGTTCACGGATGAGTGTGTGACACTAATCAGTGAAGTGAAGGACCATGAGGAGTGGGAGAAGATTGAACAAGCTGAAATGGCTGAAGATTATGGGGAAAAAGTGAAGCAGCTGGATCAAAGTAAATTAAGGTATTTTTGGGTATTTGTAAGGCACCCAAGGTGGAGACTTTCAGAGCTTCCGTGGCAGCAATGGACGCTAGTTTGTGAAGTAGTACTTGAAGCGGGTAAACAGAGATTAGATAAGTGGAATTTGATGGGTAGACTTGGGAACAAGGCTAGGTCAGCGATAGGGCAATGTGCTGCATGGATGAGACCTGATATTGTATACGTGAAGAAGCCAGTGTTCCAGTGTAGGTTTGAGCCTCAGGATAGCTTTTTCAAGCCAATAATTCCACAACTTAACCCTCAAACAGAACAGGATTTTCTTTTTGAGTTGGAGAACGATGATGGTAGTGTTGAGTTGTGTACTTACTATGGCGGATTGTGTAAGATTGTGAAGGTGAATCAAAAGGCATTTGTCGATGATGTGGTGAATGCATTTGAGAAATTGAGTGATGAGAAAAAGTCAAAATGTTTGGAGTTTCTGTTGAAAAACCATCCAGTGGAATTGTTACATCCATATACAAAAGAGTGGAAGGCTAAGTTGGAAGAGATGGAGCTGGGTTGTGATGCTCCTGATGAAGATGATGCTGTTGTTGATGATCCTGATGATACTGAGATTCTAGATTGGATTGAGGATGAAGGTAGCGATGACGATGCTAATGCTGTTGATGACGAGGAGGAGGAGGAAGAGGAGCTGAATGATGATGATGATGTTGATCCCTATGAAAACCAAGATCTAGTGATGGACATGGAAGAAGGTGAAGACGGGAATTTTGAGGCCGTGGAAGAGGATGAGACTGACTTTAATTGGAACGAGGAGTTTGAAAAAGCATTAAGTAGTGGAGAAGCAATGGAAAATCTGGCAAAGAAGGCTCTTGAAGCCAATAGGAAGCTAGATAAGAAGCAATCGGTGATGCACAAAGTAGAAGAAGAAACAGCACCCTCAGAAGATGGAGATGAAACTGCCTTGAGAGGCAAGCGAGCAAAGGTGAGTCCAGAAGAGTGGAAGTATATTGGGATTGGAAAATGGAGAAAAAGGATTAAGAGAAGCAGAATTCCTCCAGAGCTATTTTTGCGAGCGGTTGTTAGACCTTTCACTTACAGAAATCTTGTAAAAGAGATCGTTTTAACTAGGCACGCAATCTTGGATGGTGAAATTGGTGCACAAGGTTAAGACATTTTCCTTTTACGTGAAGGCCATATTGTTGTGTAGGAGTGATGTTGACAAGTCTTTAGATGGTTCAGCATTATTCAATTTCCATCATGTTGTTGAAGTTGAGGAAATAGAATAGACAGAATTTTTTAGTGAGTTTTCTTTATGCTTATCTAGTTGCTGAAAAGAATGAAGTATACATCTTACAGTATACAATATCAGTTTTGGACTACTTGAGAAACTACTATTTATTTATACAGCTGTTCCTGTGTACCGTTCCCCTTTACTGCCACTGCTTAATTTCTTTTTTTTGTTGTTTACTGCCATCCCATTGAATTTTGTAACAATGTCCTATCTATTTTACTTTATTTACTTTTCTCCACCTGTAACGATCTTTATTTATTTGTTATTATTATTATTGTTATTTTGATCCTGATCTCCTTCCTTAATCTAAGGAAGGAGGAAGGGTTGCTTCAGCTTTGTTTGTGAATTAATTAGGTAAGGGACTTCTTCTCTAAAAATGGAGAAAGATTTTCTGGGTCTGAGCTTAAATGGAATCACTTCCTATGGTGAAGGAGGAGATGGTCGATGATAACTTGATAAGTAATGTGTAAACCTTTTTCCTCTTAAATTCTGATGTAGCCAAGTGATTAAATTGCTTAGCTGTTAAATGGGTCCATGAATGGTAATTGGCTGCGGGCTGTTTCTTCCTGCACCTCCATATCTTCTTCTCTCACCTCCATACACAACATGAAAATACATTTTTATCCTTCTTGTGTCACTCCCATAAAGTAGTTTCCGGATTATGTAATCCAGAAACTTATTTGAAAAAAGACTTTTGGATTACATAATTCGGAAGCTAAATAAGACTTCCGGTTTATGTAATCCGAAAAGTAATCATGCATTTGAAAAAAAACTTCCGAATTATGTAATCCGGAAGCTAATTACAAATTTGAAAAATGACTTCTGGATTATGTAATCCGAAATATTATAGAGGGGCATTTTTGGAATTTTAAAAATATATGGAGGTGAGAGAAGAAGATATGGAGGTGCAGGAAGAAACAGTCTTGGCTGCCATATAATTGGCCTGTCTGGATAGTCTATCAAAGTTCTTTCTACACCCAATCATTTTTCACCTGCACCCAACATAATTTTTTATTTCTGAAAATACCCTTCATTCAAAATTCAAAATCTCATTCTGGATATAAAAAAATCCCCATAAAATTCGTTTCAGAAAAAAAAATCCGGAAATGTTCGAAAACAAGATCCGTAATGTATAACCCTATTTATTTAAGGATATTTTCGTCTTTTCATACTTAAATTTGGTGCAGTGATTTAGTGCAGGAAGTAATTGTCCTATCAAAATTGACATTTTTTCTTTGGACAGATCTGGGCTTGAAATGTACTAGTTAAGGCTAATTCTTCCTACACCTGATCATTTTGAACTGACACCCAATGGTAAACATGAAAAGACTAAACTGCTCTGTAACTCAATGTTGTTGATTGATTCCATCTGTGACACCTGATCATTTTGAACTGACACTCAATGGTAAACATACAATTGTTGTTGATTAATCATTGGTAAGTTTTCCTATTTATTCGAAATTCATGTATGCCTACGGATATATTCATCTGGAACTCATCTGTGCCTACCGAATATATTTATCTGGAATTCAACTTTGGATACCGGATATATTTATCCAGAATTGATGGTTTGAGCTACAAATATTTTCATTCGTAACACATTTCATGCATTTTGAATATTTTCATCCGTAGCACATTTCATGCCTTCCGGATATTTTTATCCATAGCACATTCCATGTCTTCCAGATATTTTCATCAGTAACACATTCACCATTCAATATTTTCAAAGGTTTTCAAAGGTGAAGAGACAAGAACATAATAGGATTTAAAAAAACGTCGGGTGCCCGTCACAATTGATCGGTGTAGGAAGCAATTGCCACTAGTTAAATGTTCTGGCCCATAACCTTCCATTCTACTTGAAGAGATGATTTATGAGTTAAACATAGGCCATGCGTTGGCTGCAGTATGGTAGCAGATTCCAACTGTGTAAGTTGTAATTGGAGAAGAAAAAGGAAAACTTACCAATGATTAATCAACAACAAGCAGAGGTTGAGATGGAGTCTCCACTTTGTGTTTGACAAACTTCCAGAATCTGATGCTCCCAAGTAAAAAAAAGTCCAACCAAAGTTCATCAAATGTTTTCTTGTTTATTTATGTCCAATGTTGGACGAATGGTTTTTCAACTATTATTATTATTCTCCCACTTCCTCATTCCTTACAACATTATTATTCCTTATGGATAGAATATTTAGGAAATCACCAAAAGTGGAACATTCATGGTCAATCTCATCAACAAAAGCCACACAAGTTTTAAACGCCTGGTAACTTGCTATTGGAATATAATCATATCTAATACTTTTCCTCTCTTCAGAATTTCCTTTAAAATTTTCAAGAATTTCAAAATGCAGATATATACATTCTCATGTTTGGTAGGAGATTATTACAAAAATTGTCAAAAAAAAGTAAATTTTCTCTTTCAAGATTCGGGTATACAAAAGTATTTGATTTAGATCTTCACTATATAGTTTAATCCATACTTAATCCGTTTCAATACTTGTTTATATTAAGTGCATTGAATTTAAATTATGAAGAAGAAGTTGAAATGCACAAAGGGTTTATTGCAATATCTATTATTGTATACATAATTAATTTTTAGACTTTGACACACAAGTATATATATATATACATAATACACACACCACAGTTTCACCGTCAATAAACTGTGCATCACAACTTCGCATAAAATATCTGAAAAATTAGTAACGATAGGGTCCTCTATGACTATGATATATTAATTTAGTTTACTTATTAGTTTTAACCAAGCAAATATTGCAAATCATCCAACCTAATTCAATCACTCAACTAAACCCATAAACATGTAACTAAGTTAAACGGATAATTAGTAAATTGAATGCAACTCTTTTATAATACCTTATGTCAAGGGACAGTTTCCTTGTCATTTTATCAAACAAATTCCTTCCTCAACCATGGAGTCATTGCATTTTAACCAGGAAAACAGAGTCTTTTTTTATAGAATTGGTCCACCCCTTTTTGCGATTTCAAATAATTATATTATCCTTGATTTTTAGAAACAGGCTGGACCCTATCTTGAATATTTTATGATTTATGATTGAACCATATCATGCAAATAACTTTTAATGAACACTCTTGTCTTCTTTCTAATAAAGAAAAAACAAAAAACTAAACTAACATGTTCGACATGGAGAACACAGTTGAGAGTTCATTCCAGCAATTTCTTCTAAAATTAGTTGTAATTTTTTCCAACATATTCACTTAACATCCGAATCCGAATCTGATGCTTCCAAGTGAAAAGTAAAAACAATGTTTTGGTGGAATGCATTGTTGTTTATAATATTTTTGTTCTGTAATGCTGCTTAATTAATTTGGATGAAGGGTTTTTCAACTATTATTCCCCCACTAGTGCATTATTTCTTACAACATTATTCCTTATGAATAGTATATTTAAGCAATCATAGAAAGTAGAACATTCAAGGTCAATCTCAACACAAGAGCCGTGGAAACTTTAAGATATGTTGCCACATACTTGTGGAATAAAAACACATTTGAATAACCTTTTTTTACAATGTTTTTTATAAAATAAAATAAATGAATTAATCTCTTTTATAAACTAAAATTGAGTGGTACACGTTCATTTTTTTTTCTTCTAACTTTTAAGCTAATAAAGCTTAATATTTTGTCCTGAAAAAACTTTAACAATAGAGTTTTATGATTAAAATTTCCCATACAAGTTAAAAACTAATCTAAACTGAGTCCTAATGGTTTCTCTTTTCTTTTTTTTATTCCAGTGATTCTTCAGGTCAATGTTAGAGAAACGTGTGCACTTTCCATTGAATTAGAACATAAGGGTGCTATCTCTTTTCTGTTTTTTCTTTTCCTCTTCTGAAAGGGTGCCTAACTCTTGTAAATTTCTTTCATAAAATTAAATATTGCCACCCCTTTTTTCTCCATTTTGGCCACTTGGTTGGGACACTCTTGGTATTTGATTCTGTGTGCAAGGGTTTGGTTTGGATAGGATAATATTATTACATCTGATATCTTATCCAATTCTGCATATGCCAAATGAGGAATGGGAATGTGGTTTATTCATACCCTTAGCTTACCTTCTGCTTCATGTTTCAACCTTATCCTCACACCAAACGTTATTATGAAGCTAGAATTACACTGTTGAACAGGCAAAAACCAAATGATAAATGTGAATTATTGAATAAGTTCTAAGTCAAGAAAGGACAAAATAACTGTATATGTTTGCATATTTAGGAAGATGATGTCTAGAAAGTGGAGTGAAGGAATGAGATAAATTATAAATTGCAGGTCCAAAAACTGGAGTGGTGGCATATTATTGAACCATGAAAGTGGGGATTGACTAATGAAATCGTGGCTTTAAAATAGGTATGATGAGAATTGAGAACATTTTGGGTGGCAATCTACTTATCAAATCATGTCTGATTTTATTTTGTGCTCACCTTTCATGGTGCTTTAACGTTCAATTTCACTGGTAGTGGTTGAGTTTGAAGGTCACAGCCACCATTTCAGGATGTCATGTGTGATTATTCTCTTGTCCTTTACTGTAAACAAATCCTCATCATTTCCAGACTAGGTAAGCTAAGAGGGCTTACAAAAGACATTAGTTCTGGTATATTTATTTAAGCTCAAATTCAACTTTCTCTGCAGGAATTAATATTCTTTGATTTAATTTTCTAGATCTGATAAATTCTTGCATGTTTTGGGTATTTAAATAATTTATTGTTTTATCGCTTCTTGGATCTTGATTTTGGATTGGGTTAATTCGTTTATCTTGTAAAAGCAAAAGAAGAATGTGAAGAACAATGAACAATGTCTTGTACAAGAATACTCTAAGCCTAGAATTTGCATTGAAGATGTATAAGAAAACAATTTTAAACATTCCCTTTATTAATGTGATAGTGAATTTCTTAAGCAATTTTGATTGATTTTGTTTCACGCCAACATGAAATGAAACTCCCCTAAACAGACAACTGGTAAAATGAAATATAATAAAGAGAAACAATAAATAGATGCAATCTAGTAATTTCAATTTCAATTTCAATTTCAAAACTATAGCAGCCACTTTAAAATTTCCCATAATTTGGTGATGATTTATCCAAAATTACAATTTTGACCCTCCCCTTGATTTAAAATACTTAGTACTATGTAATTACAATCACATGGAGTCACGGAATGTGCGCCACGTAACACCTTCATCTTCTTCCCTTTTTGTCGTCTACAACAAAAATCCAAAAGGAATGAAGGTTTGCATTTTAGGTTTGGGGCGGTTGATTACAACATTCAATTAATTATTATTAATTCCTTTTATTGTTCACGATCATCTCTCCTCAAATCAACCACCACCACGCTCACATTGTCGGAACTGTGCCTCACCAACGCCAACTTAGTCAGCAGAATGGAGGCGTCGGAGCACGCCTTGTCGGAACACTCAACCGCCAACTCTCTCCCCGGAGACGCCGCCTTCTGCCCGTTCAGACACATCCGCGCCACCTTACACGCGGTGTCGTTTTGCACCGTGTCCCAAAGCCCGTCACTCCCTAGTATCAAACACTCATCCTCCTCACTCCGCTCCGTTACCGTTACCTCCGGTTCTGAAATTACATACGGCTTCAGATAGTTGTCCCCTGCACAACACAACACAATACAAGGTTCGTTAATAATTCAGAACCAACCCTCTCCACTGTGCTATAATGCGCAGCGCGTGTATTTTCAAATACAATGTAACCGCAGAGAAAGAAAAGTTTTTTAATTTGTACCTATGGCTCTTGACATGGCCAAGACCCCAAGCACTCTAGGCCCGTCCCAATATATCACGCGCCCACCAGCATCTTCGATCCGAAGCAACTCGTCGGGTCGATCCGGCTGTTCAAAACGAATACCAAACCCGAAAAGGTTTGATTGTTAGTTCAAGTGCTCAACACAAAACCAAACTTTTCCCTTTCCCCTCCACTAACCTAAAGGATTCACGCGTGTCAAGAACGCGCCACCCATATCAATTCAGATCCCAAACCCATAAACTCTAAATTATTATTATTATTATTATTATTACCTTGTGATCGTCCGAGAGTGGGACGGGTGCGCGGTTACGGCAGAGCACGGCGCGCGAGTCGCCGCAGTTGGCCACGATTAACTTTTCCGGCGTGACTATGGCGACGACCGCGGTGGAGCCAACGGCGTCGCAGCGCGGGGTCTGAAGCTCGCACCTGCACGTGCGTGTCTCGTTGGTTCTGCTCCAGCTTTGGACCTCTTGGTCCATTCGAGCAAAACTCTTCTTCATCATCGATTCCCATTCCAAATTCTCTTTCGCTTTTTGAATCTCCTCCTTCACTATCTCGTGTAACCTCTCCTTGCACATACTCGCCACCTGTACAGAACAACACAGTAACTTGTTAACAAACCAGATCCGAGACAGATAACGTTTTATAGTTTAATTTGTACAAGTTTAGTTTATTTACGTGTGAGCATCCGTGGCCGTCAAAAACAGCGAAGAAATGAAACCCTTTCTGATCTTCATCGCGATTTTCAAGACAGAACGAAGGATGCACTGAAACAGCGTCTTCCATGTCCCTCCTCCGGCCACAAACCGAGGTTACCCCATACCTCGGACTCTCCTCCTCGACCACAACAATTGTCGAGTCCAACGTAGGAACCTTCGAACTATTCGGAAGCGAGACAGCCTCGACTCGCTTCGATTCAGAACTCTGAACCGCGTTTTGACACTCCCGCGGCGGAGAAGCACGCTGATCTAACTTCTGGCGCTTCCGAGGGTTCTCCGGCGCCGGGATTGCCACGCCGGCGATGTATTTCAAAGGCAGTTGGTCCAAACTTCGGCGAGAGAAAGGGCGCGAGGTGGGTTTGGTCGGAGAAGCAGTCTCTCCGGCCTCTCCAACAACGCCGCAACAAATTCCTGCCATCCAAAAGCTCTAATCGAAACCGTGTAATTGCTTTCACCAGCGAATTCTTCTTAGACTCTTGAGAGGAAAAGAGGGAAAATTAGAAGCAAGTGCAGAACGCTATTATTGCAGTGCTAAGATATGATAAACGAAACGCACGTTCAATCGAGATTGGTTTGGGGTGAGAAGTTTTTGTAGAGGGGGGAGAGCAACCGGGCAGGCACGTGGGGCCACACAGCTGCCCGTCACCGTCACGGGCATTACCCGACACGTACAGTTGGAATGACGTCGAACCATTTAATACCCACATGCAATCCAAACCCTTCATCGGATCGTCCCTTCCCTCTGATTCCTACACGTGGTCCTGTACTTTGTGCTTCTACACGTGGACCAATCACAACACTCCACGCTAGGACCAAACATGTTCCTTTTCTGACACGCATATGGTCCTTTACCCCTCTCTCTCTCTCTCTCACCCGCTCAAATCTTCTCTCCTTCGAGTTTTTTTTCTCTCTTTTAGGTGTCACCCCTGATGCTGCTACCACGTGGCCACATCCTACAGTATGAGATTCTTCTCTGATTCTCATCTCCCATCGTTCACGCCTCTCACCAAACCCTCCATTCTTTTATTCATGCTTTTTCTTTTCTCTTTTAATTCAATTTCCTTTTCATTATGATACAAATACAAAATATCTCTCTACATTTTCAGTCATGACTTTTGTTTTAAAAGTACCAGTCTCATCTCATAAGCATTAATGCCCCTCTAAAACTATTGATATTTTTTTACAGAACATTGGTAAATAAGTTATGAATTGAAAATTAAAATATAAAATGTATTTATTCCTCTTTTCAACACATCAAAATATCTTTATTTTTTTTTATAAATCTATTATTTGTAACTAGCAGATACAGACACCTTATCACCTTAAGCTCTTAATTTGATATATTTTTAATAATTTTTTTATTATGCATTGAACATATATTAATTTTTAAAAAGGAGATATAAAAGAAAAAATATAAAGTTTGTAACCATTACATGATTTTCTAGAAAAATTACATTACAGCTACATATACTAATATATATAAGTAAAATTAGAAGATGTTACGATTATTTTATTTTTTACAAGACTTTTGTAGTTTTAAAAACATCTTAAAATATGTACAAAAAAAATCTACCGAATTTTTTATTATTAAGTTTTTGAAAATCAGTTTTTTTGCGTAATGTTCCTATCAATAAGACATTTATGTTCCTTATTTTTTTTGAGTTTTTTTTTGGTGAAGAGAAAAACATATTGGAAGAGAATAAAATTAAAAAAAAAAGTGGGAAAAAAATAAAAATTATCTTTCTTTTCATTATATAAAAAAGTGAATGATTAATGGATTTTGATTGAGAGAATTAAGCATGATATTAAAATGATGAAAATGATAAAATTTTGTTGAAATTGGTGTAAAAAGTTGAGGAGTTAAAGGTGGTGAATGTGTGATACGTGGGTTGGTGTTGCTTCCAATTGTTGGATGAAAAGGTTGTAAGAATGAATGAAAATGATAACACGTGTAGGATTGCATGTGAAACATGATTGCCGCTTGCACCAATACCTTAACTTCCTCAAATTATTAAGAGGACGCGTGTCCAATGCTTAGCTGCATTCCTTCTACCTCCCTCTCACACCTTCACAGGTAACTAAAAACTATGAAAATATTAATTAATATTTAATATATTTCCAAATCAACATAAAATAAATATCACCATTTGTTTTTTACATTAAAGACTACAGATAATAGTACATGTTATTAAATAACTTAAGATATTTTAATTAAAAAACAATTTATGAATGTGGACAACTCGAAAAGAAACTTATACAAACCGACCAACAAATTAATAAAAAAAGCATTCCATATAAGTACGGTAGTGGTGTACAATACATTTACAAATACACATTTCTATATGTATTTCTTAGCAATATTATAAAAAAAATTAATATTTTTAAGATTATATTTAACCAAAAACTTTTTTTTGTTTTTCTACACAAAACAATGTTTGATTTTATTAGTAGTGTTCAGTACATAACTTTTTTAAACTTTTGATATTTCTTGTAACTTTTTTTTATTTATGTTTTAAAATAATAATTATTTTTTTACTATTTTATAAGGTAAAAAATTCTATTATATTTCTTCTTTCATTCACTATATAGGGTTTTTTATTTATAATTTTTTCACAAAAGATACATTTTTCTTATTTTTACCTCTTTATCACATGAAATATAATAAGTTCATTATATTTCTATCACTTTATACATGTATTATGCATATTTTTAGTATTAACATCTCCTTGGGTGCTTTTAGAATTTGCAAATTAATGTCAGTTTGTGCCGTCTATTTGAAAAATTACGCAAAATAAAAAAAAAATGTTTATTGAACATGATCGTTAGATGTATGACACGTGTCACAGATGTCAGCTTGTCCTCCAATCAAGGTGGAGAATATCTATACAGTTGTGATCCATAGATTCATTTGATAAACTCTGCACTCTCTTTAATAAACAATAAATAAATATATGATATGATATTATAAAGAATGTGAATATATAATGTTTTAAAATAATGTGTTTGAACTCATTCATTTTTATAAGTGGAACCGTCAAAGGCCACATATTTTATTATTCCTGGTTGTTAGCGAACATAGTTTTATCGCATGATGACTCATATAAGTGTGGCAAAGTGGTATAGCCTTTACTCTCTCTCTTTCTATATATATATATATATATATATATATATATATATATATATATATATATATATGAAATGTTCTTTTATGTAAGATGATGTTTTTCCTACCAAGTATTAAAGTACCATATTTAGGTAGGTGGTTTCTTTTTTCACTTGCTATGTTTTTAGTTTGTATGAATATGGTTAAAATAGTTTTAGTCGTAAAAAAATAAATCAGTTTTCATAATTTTCAAAAGTTTGGGAAATTATTATTGTGGTGATATGGGTTGTGAGTTATTGATAAGCTTGTTACAGAAGTAAATGATAATAACTCTTTTGGAAGTTTTAAAAGTTATGAAACTAAAATCAATAAAAAAAAATAAACACAAAAATCAATTTAAAGAATTTAATCTACCAAAGAAATTAAGATATCAATTTTACCATGATAGTAAAGTAATGTGGAAAGTATTTAAATGAAAGGGGACATTTTAAAATAATATTTTTGAATTTTATGTTGGATTATTTATGGTATGATGTAAAACTATTTATATATTCATGACGTGAATAAATTTCTAATTTTTCACTTATTCTGTCGTACAACAATACTATTGTATCTTTTATTTTATTTTCACTTCAATAATAGTTGCAGTGAGATTGTAGAGGCTTCAATATTGGCTGACTCACTTGCCTTCTTGGTTTCTATGTGATTGATTTTGGACACCCGATTCAATTGGATTGAGTTTCCATTTTTCATTTTTTTTTTAAATTGATATTGTGTTTGTTAATGAGGATCTCAGTCACGTTAATGCATGAATGTCTTCCTTTAATTGAATTGTTGTTGTTAGTTACTTCATATTGAATTTAATTGTTGGGTTATGTATGGTATGATAATTTTATGTTGGATTATGTATGGTATGGTGTAAAACTATTTTTATATTCATGAGGTGAACCTCTCTAATTTTTCACTTATTCTCTCGTGAAAAAATACTCTTGTATCTTTTATCTTTTATTTTATTTTTACTTTGATAGCAGTTGCAGTGAGATTGTAGAGGCTTTAATATTGGTTGACTCACTTGCCTTCTTGGTTCCTATGTGATTAGTTTTGGACATCCGATTGGATTGAATTTTCATTTTTCATTGATTTTAATGGTCTAAACTTTTCATTTATTTTTTAAATTGATATTGTGTTTGTTAATGAGGATCTCAATCACGTCAATGCATGAATGTCTTCCTTGAATTGAATTGTTGTTGGTTACTTCATATTAAAATCGTATTATGTTATTTGGATATATAAATTTATAATTTTAAATATTGAAATTAATTATTAAATTTGATTTATTAGTATATATAAATGTTTATTAGATTTTTAAAATTGAAATTAAAAACTTAGGAATAGAAAAAATTATAGGAAATAATTAATTATTTTAGTCCCTCTAAGTGACTTAATTATTACGTCACTAGTTTCTCTATAATTTTACAGATCAAATTAGAGGTAATTTATATTATATATTTTAGGAAAATTATATGGAAAGTTTAAATTGATCATAGAAGTAAGTTGTATTGTAATATGTTTAGGTGATGTTGTATGTTTCAATTATACTAACTTTATTTACATTAAGTATTATTGATGCACACATTGAGCGAACCTTAGTTTCCTATTGAGATTAAGTGCAAATGGTTAAACATTAATCATTTGTATTAAATATTGAATTGTTCAATTAGGTAGTTTGAGAAAAATATTTTTTATAATTTGTTAATACATACACATTGTAAGTATATGCTTAAGTTTGATAAAATTTCGGTTCAAACCATTTTGTGTTGTACTTCAAGTGCATACTTAATTGTGGTGATTTGTCACCACTTTCATTTCGTATTTCGTGTATTTCAAAGATTAATATGGAATGCAAATAAATTATTTATCAAAATTATATTATAGATTATGTTTGTACGTGTTAAAATTAGGATGAAGAAAAAAAATCCAAATGTAGGACCTCACCTTTAATTAGAAAAAATGAGAATTTCATATTGCACGGTTGATGATGATGTATTTTGTAACATATGTAGTAATAAAGCAAAGTTGGATGAATGCACATCATGTTAATGAAAAGTATGAAAATGGAGTTGATGATTTCTAGCAGTTTCCTCGCCAAAATGAACAACTTATCAATGAGACATATTATTATCCTTGCGTTTGTTGTCTAAATCAAAATACATTAGGATTTGGTGAAAATATGTGATCATGTGTTCTTATGTATAGTGAAAGTTATACAATATGGACTTGATATAAAGAACTATTAGACAATCATATTATGTTAGGAACAACAGAAAATTATGAATAAGGGATGAACAATAATTTAGAAGACATGATACATGATGTTAGGGAAGAAAATTTTGTAAGAAATCATGTGTATGATTCTTTAAAGTCCGATTTAGAACAATAAGTGTGCCTAACATGCACTAACTAATATAAATTTCACTGAAATGCTAGACTTGTTGAAGGAGATGCTTCTAGAATAAAACATGTTATCAATAGTAACTATGAGACGAAGAAGATATTATGTCCAATTTAGAGTACAAAAAGTTACATACATGGGCAAATGATTGTGCATTGTACAAAGATGAGTTTGTTGCATTGAAGTGGATTATCACTATTTAAAAAGAAAGTTGATAGAAGTAGTGGTGAGTAAGAAATAGAGGGTCTCCCTACTAAGGTATTTTGGTACTTATCAATAATATCTAGGTTTAAACTATTGTTTATTATTAAAGACGATGCAAAGATCGTGACATGACATGCAAATGGAAAAAAATATGACAATATTCTTTGATATCCAACTGATTCTTCACAATGGAAAAATATTGATGAAGCATTTTCAAAATTTGGTGCAGAGTCAAGAAACTAGAGACTTGAACTTGCTACAAATGTTGTATATACTAATTATTTTATTTTCAATATGTATAAAATTAACTGTCACTTTTTTTCTCATTTTAGCCTCCTAGACAAAGATAACATATCTAAACATACAATAACTTTTTACCTTTATCATGACAACATAATTATATGAATGAAATATTTCATATACTTAATGATCAAATTCGTTGTCCCACAATAAAATCTAAAAGCGAGAAAACATTGAACTACTTCTATTCTCCAACATAGACAATATAGTTTTATTTTATTATTTATAAAAATTTTAGATTAAAAAACATAATTTTGTATAATTTTTTTAATTGAAATGTTTAATTATTTATGTATTTCATATTTTTATTTGAATACAAAACTTTAATAACAGAAAATATAAAACTTATGTTGGATGATGCACTTTCCGACATAAATTTTATACTTTCTAAATTTATTTTTTATTATAACTTTACGTTAAATTGTGTTATGATATGATGTAAAATAGAAATATTTACATAAAAGACTCAGTCTAATGTAAAATTAGGTTGTCACCGTGTCCATAATGCACTATGAAAATTTAAATCCTTTAATGTATAAATAAAAATATATTGATAAAGTATTAAAATTGTACTATTCATAAAATAGATAATATTCATAGAAATAATATGTATACAGATATTAAAAATAAAATTCTTATATAAATTTGACTTGTGAAACAAGAATCAATATATATGATAAAAAGGATTGCAATATCAATTTAATAAAAGTTTTGTAGATTACTCGAAAAGTAAAGTTTGCAAATACTCGAAAGGTAAATACCAAAGAAAATATAAATAGTAAATTGCACCGATTTTTTTTTGAAAATTTCTGAAGTTATGAGATCTTAATGTAAAAATATATATAAAAATCTCCAATTTATTTTTAAAAATTAAATTTTTTTATATTACAATATATTTTTTTAAGTTTAAAAAAACATTACACTTAAGAGAGTTCATCATAATGGTAAAAAAAATAGAAGTATAAATATAATTTGATAATTCACCAAATATTATCCTAATATTGAAATGTGCTCTCCGCTCTTTTTAACTCTTTTTCCAAAGTTTTTTTAATTAATAAATATAATAATTTTCTTTTATTATAAGGAAATAGTTTACAATAGTGTATTTGTGAATATAAATCTCATATCATAAATCAGTTTTATAAGGTTAAGTTACATTAAAGTCAAAAGTTTGTTAAGCTTATCATGTCATCTATTGTTGGATCACCTATCAATATATAGTCTCACGAGTTGAATATCTTAATTTGAAGAGTGTATTGGAGATTATACATAGAAATAAAAACATTTTATAATATATAAGTGTGTGTAACCTTACCTTATAAACTGGTTCTATTGAGTTTTTAATATTTTATTTCTTTCTCAACTCTCCCTATAAATATATTCAAATGATTTAAATATTAAAGAACACCTAAGATTATAATTAAAAAATAATTAATATTGTATAAATTTTGTAAATAAAAGAAACAAAATTATAATTAAAAAATAATTAATATTGTATAAATTTTGTAAATAAAAGAAACAAAAGGAGTAAAAGAAGTGCATGCCAATAATTGATAAGTTAAATCCATCCATACTCATTTACTTAAAATTTTATGCTTTAAAACTCTCGACATAAAAAGATTTCGTTGGATTCTTAAATTACTTATTTAAATTTTTTGTTTTTGTTTTATCTACAACATCTTCATGAATCATAGTAAAAATATTCAAACATATGATAAAAAAATATCTGAAATAAGATTATGAGTTGTAAAAATAAAATAAAAAAAATTAATTGACAAAGACTATAGTTGTATTAAAATATGATTGAAAATATATATTTTAAAAATAATATGCAAAACAAAACCCAAACGTGCTTTTATTGCATAGACAGTGGTTTTTGAATTCCAGAATGGTATAAAGTTTGGTTTGGTGTGATGTATGTATGGGCAACACTTCACTGCAATTTCCGAGATATACCCTTCTTTCGTTATTTATTTTTCTTTTATTGAAGTGCTTATTGTGTCATTTTATTATTTATGGCCCACATTATTAATAGGAACACCATCTAAGCCCATTAATGCAATGTTCAATCACTTGGCCCAGAAAAAAACAACTTCAAGACATTCAAAGCCAAATGCACCTACTACGTTCATGCAACACCAAAAACCAATCACAAAAATATTTCAATTCAGGTTATTTTATAATCTATAAAAAAATAAAAGGAGTTTTACTCTTTTTTTCTTTTCTTGTATAATTTTGAAATGAGTTACACCTTAGAAAATTTAAACTTAATTTTACTTAAACCAACAATAACATAACATGAGATTGTAACTTTAGTAAAAAAAATCTTTAATACTTCCTTTAATATTTTTTTCATTTAGTTTATTCAAATAAACTTAACTAAGAACATAACTCAAAAAAAGTTGCATCTCTACTAGTGTAACTTATTTCACTGGGTAAAATAACAAGATTATATTAATAACAACCAGAATTGTGTTTTAAATTATCAAACTACTTAACAAATCAGAATGACAAAAAAAACTACATATTTGAAAATTTAAAAGCTAGATATGAAAGTAAGAACACAAACAAAAATATAAAAAGTTGCAAAGTTCTATTTGAAATTAAAACCATTTTTCTCAATTAAAAATATTCTCACTAAAGAGTGAGTTAATGATTGTTTTGATTAATTTTGCTTATAATGAACTTGTAGATGCTTATGTGCGAATAATGACACTTTAAATAATCTTGTTCAAAGAGAATTTATGTTTGTTTTCACTTAAAATAATGTCATTAAATGAGTTTGTTTGAAGTAAACTTAGAAGCTTAAAGCTACAATTGTGTCACACATTAAGTAACAACACAAAACTATTTATAACTCTTTGTGACTTCTCTACCTTAAACCACATATATGTTATTACTTAAACCATATTTATATTCTGTGACACTCCGTGTGCAACAAATATTTTATTCATTACAAAAAAAAATATTATCTTTTGTTTATTTTGTGACGAATTTTTTATTCCATTACTAGTTAATTAAAAACCATAATGTAACTATTTTTACACCAATATTTTTAGAAACAATATATTTATTTGTTGGAAATCATAATAAGAAAAAAAAGTTTGACACAAATTATATACTCATTATAAAATTCATCACAAACAAATATATTTTTAATATTAATTATTGGATCAATAATAGGTGGATAAAATATTTTTAAGACAAGTTAACATAAAATGACTTTTTTTTACGTTATTTTGTTATATAACTAAGAACTATATAAAAATAATATTTAATATTTTAAAATGTTCTTACTATATTGAATGTTAATCTATTAATCTATTTTATTTTAATGGATTAAAACATGTTGTAATTTATTAAAATTGCCAATTTTAAATATATACTATACTTTTAAAACTTAATAAAATCAATCAATTTGTTTTTATCAAGATTAACGTTCATGTACGTGTGTCCACATTTTTTATTTTTATCATTACCATTTCCAAAGTCATAATATTACTATAACAATAAAAACGATTCAATATTGTATATTTATTAATAATTCTCAATTTAATGGAACGAATAAATAAAAGAAATGAAAGAATGATCAATTTGATAAAGAGAAATAAAAAGCAAACTTGTCAGGAAGAAAGTTTGAGCAAACAACGAGTTATCATTGCATTCAAGTTACAAAGACTCAATCTTCTGTAATGCAGTGAACCTCTCCCCTGCCTCGTGTGCGAGAAAGATTGCATTAGAAATCATAGACTCAAAATTCTATAGGCTAATTTGGAGAAGCTTCGACGTGACATTTGTGATGAGAAGAATATGTGATCCGTGAAGAAGGATGTATTTGGAATGAATAAGGATAAGTTGTTTTGCTCCTCGTACACATTCGAAAATGGTCGTCCGCCAAATGCGGTTGAAGGAGGTCACAGTCACAAATTGAGTCATCGGTGAAGAAACCGCGACTGTCATTCATTCAGTTTTTGCAAAGAAAGAATAAGAAACCAAATTATAAGAATGAATAACAACTATGATTTTTAAGAGAGCTGGAGATATGAAAAAAAAAGTTTCACGTCATACAAAACGTTTAATAAACTGCTCAACATTCAAAATAAATTTAAAATTGGTAACTGTTTTTTACAAAATAATAGAATATTAGTTTTAAAAATAAAAAAGAAAAACAGTTTCCAATTAATTATAAGAATAATTAGTTATTTATTAAATGTTTAAACAAATAATGAAATGACTGAAATGTCGTGTTATTGTCATTATGCATCTGGTTTTTATTTTTATCAATTATATATAGTTATGTTTAATAATAAAAATTAAATAAAAGATCTCAATTAAACCAAAATAACGTTTTTGTATTCGTACTTTTTTTTTTATCATTTATATATAATTATGTTTAATATTAAAAATTAAATAAAAGATGTGAACTAAACCAAATAATAAGAAGAGATAAAAAAAAAACTATAATTCTTAAGAGAGATGGATACATGAAAAAAAAATTGTTCCATGTCGTAAGAACGTGAAACACGCCTAATAAACTGTTCCATATTTTTATTTATTCCACGTTTGATAAACTACTCCACCTTTAAAATTTAAAATTGATAATTACTTTTTACGATGACATGACAGTATATATATATTTTTTTTAAAAATTAGTTTTCAATTAATTATAAGAATAATTAGTTATTTAGTAAATATTTAAAAAATATGAAATGACTGAAATATCCAAAAAATCTCATTCATCTCTCTTTCAATTCAAAACCGCCTATCCATGTATACAAATGTTTTAGAAAAAATAAAAATAATGCAATGCCCATAATGATGAAATAAAATCAAATATTTAAATAAAAATAAAATAAAAAAATAATTGAGAGCAGGAGAATCTTCTTATATATAGATGTAGAAGTATAAATAAAAAATATTATTCTAATACAGAGAATTGTTTGGTTAACGTAAAAACACTTTTAAAAGTTTTTTACTAAATCAATAGATTAAAACTCTTAGACTCAGATAAAGATAATTATTGTTATTTAGATTTTACAAGTACATTTCGAAATTATTATTATTTTTCTTTCATAATTTTTGATTTATTTTTTATGTGCTTTTATTTCTTTTTCTATAAATTTTGAGTTATTCATTTTTTTTATCAAATTTCTACATTAATTGTGTTTTTTATATATACAATATATAACCGAAGCAAAAATGGAAAACATAAAATAAAAATCATATCAAAAATTTATTTGTATATCATCTATTAATCTATTTTAATAGATTAAAATATATTTTATTTTGTTAAAATTGTCAATTTGATGAACGTACTATAATTTTAAACTTAATAAAATCAATCCATATATTTTATAAAAATACAAAAATATTATTATGATATTCTAATATGGAGAATTGTTTGGTAACTTGAAAACCACTTAGAATTTTTTTACTAAATTAATAGATTCAAACTTTTAGATTCAAAAAAAAAATATCCACAATTGTTATTGTTTATTTTTTACAATCTTGTGTACATTCAAAATTATTATTATTTCTCTTTTATATTTTCAGATTTATATTTTATGTGATATAATTTCTTTTTCTATAAATTTTGTGTTATTACTTTTTTATCAATTTTTCTACATTAATTACTTTTTATATATGATAATCGATGTAACAATGGAAAACGTAAAATAAATGCTTTGAAATTCAGAATGAAATTACTATATTTAAATTACAATTTACAAATCACCCGCGTAAAATTAAAAAGAACCTATAAGTAAACAGAAAAATACACAACATAAAAAAATAAAGACAAAAGTACAAAATTGATCAAACACCATATTCAAGTTTGCAAATCAATTAAAAACCGTTTCATCTTCTTAATAAATTTATAGACAAAAAGGAAGAGCACATACATCCAAGATTTTGGATTGATAAAAAAGAACTGAAAATATTATTTCTTTAGTAACAATGAGTGTTACACCATCATGATCAAATAATTAGAAAATTACCCTAATGAATAAGATAAATCATAGCAAAAATAATAACTTAATGATCCTAAATATATTTATTGATTGTCTACACTTGTATTTTGATGTGGTTGTGGTTGTGGGGAAGATTCATTCTTTTTGGAGCGAAATAAACAAAAGTAGACCAACAATAAGATGATAATGACAACAAATACAAATGTAATGTAATTAAGAAGTGTAAAACTTTTGAAAATATTAGATATATGAGAATGATGATCTTCCTCAGGAACATCACCATAATCTTGAAGAAGTCTACGATGATGCTCATTAACCAGGTCGGTAGCTGCAAAGATTGTTGTTGAGAACAAAAAAAGAATGCAAATACTCTTGATGAGTGACTTTGTCCACATCATTTTGTTGGAAGAGTTAATTTTGAAAAAAATGTAGAAAAATGTTTATGAAAGAGTTTGATGTGATGAAAAAAGGTTGCATATTCACTTTATTTATATATTAATTTCACAAAAAAGAAGTGAAGAGAAAATCAGTGTAATACATGCATATAATTCAATAATCATTATGAGAGGAAAGATTATTATTGTTCCATACTTGATTTTGTTCCCAATTACATTATAATATTTTAAATGAGAAATAAAATCATCACAACATATGTTACATTATTACATTATAGTAACAAAATTGTTATATAAACAAATTATCAATCAATTTTTTTTTAATTTTTTTTTAAATGTGACTGAACTTGTTTATTTCTTTTCATAAAAACAAATAATTACCAAAATTATCTGGATTAATTAAATCATTATCTTATATTAATTTTTACTTTAAATTATAAAGCAATTATTTTTTTAAATTTTTTGAAATATATTTTATAATTACCATAATCAATTACCACGTGAATAAAATAATGTATTTATATATGATATATTTTTAGTTATTTTGAACAATCTAATTGATAGCATAATTACATACTTTTTATTTGGAAAGTTATAATTATGATATATTTTATTCAAATTTATAGTACATTTAAATTAAAATTTTCTAAAAATTTATTCTCATTATATATACTATTGCGCCATGTGCATCTGCTTTTTTATTTTTATTATTTATATATAGTTATGTCTAATATTAAAAATTAAATAAAAAATATCAATTAAATTAAATAATAAGATGAGATAAAAAGTATAATTTTTAAGAGAAATGAAGATATGAAAAGAAAATTATTTCACTTAGTAAGAATGTTTCTACGTCTAATAAACAGTTTCATGTTTAATCAACTGTTTCATTTTTGACAAATTACTCTACATTTACAAACAGTATATTAGTTTTTTTTTAAAAAGAAATAATTGAAATATCCCCTCTACCTCTCTTTTCAATTCAGAATCGCGCACGTATACAAAATATTTTAAAAAAAATAAAAAATAACACAATATTTATAATAATAAAATAAAATTAAATATTAATATAAAAAATAAAAGAAATTGAGAATGGAAAATCACCTGATAATAGAATATTTTTTTATTATGTTAATGAAGTTAAATTTATTTTATTACTTTAATTTATAAATATGCATTATTATATTTTGATTGCGTACTTATTACTGTGTATATTTTGATATGAATTGGTTTAAATGAATTAATAGGATTAATATATATTATACATTTTCATACTATTTTATATCATATTAAAATTAATAATATTTTAAATAAAATAATTACCTATATTTTAAACAACAAATAAGTCGTTGTAAATATTTATTATTATTATTATTATTATTATTATTATTATTATCTATTGAAAACATTAGTATTTTTTTTAACTTATGTCATTTTATTTTAGATTTTTTTTTTCCGAATTACTTACTTCATCTTTTCATTTTATATATATATATATATATATATATTGTCATTGATTTATTTTTATAGTCATATTTTAAACATAATACATATATGATTAAAACAGAATTTTCCTATAATTGAAAAAATACTATGTTATAAAAATATGGTTTCTTTTTTTAGAATTTAAAATTTATTT
>Ga0123342_1000021_pt1 | contig 138581 bp, 79 predicted proteins | sample Turbeawhitnodule_FD_89960 | JGI IMG/M metagenome (GOLD analysis project Ga0123342, IMG submission 89960) | Root nodule microbial communities of legume samples collected from Mexico - Turtle bean Mexico white nodule | ecosystem: Host-associated > Plants > Roots > Nodule | place: Mexico: Nepantla... | reverse complement strand
ATAAAAATAAATATATATATACAATAAAATATAAAATATAAAAAAAAATATTATATATATATAATTTTTTATATATATATATATATATATATATATATATATATATATATATATATATTTGGTATGAATTGCTTATGAATTTAGTTTTCATTTTTTTACTATTGAATCATTATTAATTTTTCTTTCTTGTTGCCAGCAACTTCAATTGTCCTGCAAGTTTTTTAAAATTATATCAGAAGGATGAATTTTGAGTAGAAATGTAATAATTTGAGATACTAGTTTAACACTAAATATTGGGACCTTAGTCTTCTTCCTTTAACTTTCTTTTTTCATGATATCGGACTTTTTACAATCAACTATCACAATTGATTTTTATTAGTTTTTTTAACTTAATCGAGTGATAAAAAATATTCTAAAATAATAATATGGTTTTTTATATTGAATAATTTAATCAATAACTAGATAATTCAATAATCAAGAAAAAATGTCGTATTTAGCACGAGTTAAAAAAGGGAGTAAAACAATATAGAATGAATAAATATTATCACCAAACTTTCTCTACAAAATTGAGAAAATTTAAAGGGAAAGTTAAGTGTATAACTAATTAGGTGAAATTAGAATCAATTATAAACTCAATATTTTATTAAAAAATATCTTAATAAAATAAATAAAAACAAAAAATATTTAAATAATAAATAAGATAAAACAATTTATTTTATATATTACATAACATATATAATATAAAAAAATTCATTGTTATATTTTAAATTTTATAGCTTTTAAAATAAAGATTAATACGAACAAAATTAAAACTATACATTTAAATAAAACTATACTATAAAAAGTATTGTGAAGGTTATCATAAATTTAACCAACTCGTGTTAGAATAAATATTAAAATTTTAAATCCAACTTAGAAGATGACTAAGATAAACACAATCTTGTTTAACTAATAGCTTCTCATTAGTTATGAATTATTCCAATTTTAGTAACTACCATATTAATTAATTAGTAATTAATCAATTGAATCTACTTCTGATTTTCAGAAACAATGGTTTCAAATAGTGTATCATTTAAATAAGTGTATAATGAAAAGAGATTGATTTTTCTGGTGACAATGTTTCAATAAATATATTTAATATATTAGGAAATAAAAAACTTAATATTTTGTAATTGATTTAAAATTTAAATATAGTGTGCATAAATGTAATATGAAGATTACTCTATTGGGGAGGTGTGGAAGTTCTTAGATCCATTTAAAATTCAAAAACAAAAAAGGAAATTTGTTACAAACATTGTTTTATAGAAGAGAGAGAGAGAGAGAGAAAGAGAGAGAGAGAGAGAGAGAGAGAGAGAGAGAGAGAGAGAGAGAGAGAGAGGAGTGTGTATAGAAGAAAAGAGAGATTGGGGGTTGAGTCGAGGGTTAGGGTTAGGGTTAGGGTTTGATCGCACCCACGCAATGGCTGGCACCGGCATCCACCCATACCACCAGCAATGGCCTCCGGCGGCTGCGGCTCCTCCTCCGCCACCTCCAGCCGCCGCGGCCGCTCCTCCACACGCCGGGGACGAGGTTCGAACGATATTCATAACCGGTCTTCCGGAAGACGTGAAAGAGAGGGAGCTTCAGAATCTGCTGAGGTGGTTACCCGGCTTCGAAGCTTCTCAATTGAATTTCAAAGCTGAAAAGCCAATGGGTTTCGCTTTGTTCTCCGCTCCGCACCAAGCACTCGCAGCCAAAGACATTCTCCAAGACATGCTCTTCGATCCCGACACCAAGTCCGTCCTCCACACTGAGATGGCCAAGAAGAATCTCTTCGTGAAGAGGGGTGAGCTTATTTTACCGTTCAATCTTTAGCTGTAACTGAAACTGAAACCGAAACCGAAACCTTTTCTTGCTTCGCATTTTCTAACTCTATTTCTTGGTTCGTTGTTTCTTTGTAGGAATTGGAGCTGAGGCGGGTGCTTTTGATCAAAGTAAACGGTTAAGAACGGCTGGGGATTATACACATACTGCTTATACATCTCCATCTCCTTTCCATCCTCCCCCGCCGCCTGTTTGGGGGCCACATGGGTAAGCACCACCTATATTTGACACCCACTCCAAAATAAACGAAGAAATTTTTATCTCAATGTAATAATTTTAGTTTGCATTTGTATTGATTTTACTTGTTTCACTGTGTTTGCTTTTAGTTTGTGACAATTTTTTTGATGGTCCAGATACATGGCTCCGCCGCCTCCTCCTCCATATGATCCATATGCGGGCTATCCCGTTGCACCTGTACCAATGCCTACTCCTGCTCCCATAGCAGCACCTAGCAGTTATGTTCCAGTTCAGGTGAGAGTGGCTGAAAGTATGAATTGTGCTTAATGTATGTTTGGAACTGCCTCAGGAAATCTTTATATGCGCGTGGTCTCTCTATAAACTCTCCTCATGAAAACTAACTTGATGTGAATTTATTCTCTGTATTCATGTTCCTAGTCAATGATTATATCATCACTACATGTCCTGCTCTGGTCAGCTCATATTTTAAAAGGGGAACTTGGGTTAACACATTTAGTTTCACTTGATTTCACCATCAATGATCAATCCTTGTCTTGCAATGATTAGCTCATATTTTAAAAGGAGACATGGGTTTAGTGCATTTATTTTCATTTGATTTTATTTCCCCATCAATGATTAATTTATCACTCCTTGTCTTGTTATGTTTAGAGCATATTGTAAAAGGGAAGACGGTTTTTAATCCTGGTTTACACCCATTCTATATAACACTTACTCATTTAAAATCTCTCTGGTCACAAAGGATCTGATTTCTGCTCTGGATAATTTATTTCACAACATTTATTTAACAAATGGGGAATTTATCCACATAGTACTGTGTTCATGACATGCTGAACAGACATGTAAGAGTTCTGGTATTTTATTTCAAAGTGGGTATAGGTGGGGAGGCACTTGCCTTTGAGTTTAGTGGATAAATTGTTGAATGTTGACCTAACTGGTATTCTGTGTGCATATTAGGCAGATAACTATCCCTATTTTGGCTATGATTATTATTGACAAGGAATCAAGATAAAATTAATTGATATCATTAAAGAGTTATTTTCTGTATGGATACTTGAATCTGTTGTTTTACAATTATATTGGAAAAAGCGTTAGTTCCAGACATGTAAGAGTAGTTCTGGTCTACAAATCTCATTTACTACAAGAAACTACCTTGAATAGTAGTTCCAAGCCATTTTTTTTTGTAATGATAGAGTGTTTTCCGGGTTTTTGCCTGGCTTTATTTTCTAATATCACAATCTATGATGCATGGATATGATACATGGATCGGCTACGGTGATACTATTATTATAAAATAATAAGATACAATATGGGCAAGTTACATATTTAAAAATGTATGAAAATTTAGGAAATATAAGAAGTATATAACTGCAATTGTGCAAATCCAAATTAAAAACACATTTCTTAGTTATTATCAAAATAAAATAAAAATTAATAAATCATTTTTTTTCATCATAAATTACTTTCTATTATTTACATATGTAAATAGAACATTCTAACTTTGGTTTATAAAGAGACAATGTTTCTATGTTTTTATATTACGCGCATGTTTCTTGTTTTATTGGATAAAAACGCATTAAAAAATGTGGACACTTCTTCAACACGTACCATGAAGTATCCAAAAGTATGAGTATTTTATAGCTGGAAAAAGTCCAAGGTGCTTTTTAGTTGAATTCTTATCTTGCTTTATTTTTTTTCTTTGCCAGCTTATCTGAGGTTTTTGGTGTTTGATTTAATTTAGAGTTAATTATTTTGTTACTATCTCACTTTGATAATAATGCAATAACTAATAGTGCTACTATCTTTGACTTTATTATTTTGTGTAGAACACAAAAGATAATCCTCCTTGCAACACCCTGTTTATTGGGAACTTGGGAGAGAACATAAACGAGGAAGAAGTAAGGGGCCTTTTCAGTGTGTAAGTACATTTATCCCTTGACCGCTGGTTCTTCTGTTCAGTTTACATGGCATTTTCTATCTCAAAAGACGGGGAACAATCTTTTGAACAACTTTGTGTTGCAGACAACCTGGTTTTAAGCAAATGAAGATTTTGAGACAGGAGAGGCATACAGTTTGCTTCATTGAGTTTGAAGTCAGTGATCTTTTATTAAACTATTTTCTAACTTGTTAATTGGTGAATACTTGTCCTTTCCTTCTGGTGATATTTCCTCAGTTTAATATTCAATGACCTATTGCAGGATGTGAATAGTGCTACCAATGTGCACCATAATCTGCAGGGTGCTGTTATCCCAAGTTCTGGTTCCGTTGGCATGCGGATACAATATCCTTTTCTATATTGTCAAGCACCCTGATATTTTCTTTCTGATTCCCCCCTCTCACATGTTCACTTTTTAAAAACTGACTCTGCATGGGGTTGTAGCTCTGGAGACTACTGAAGACTTTTTCACTAAAATGCTTGCATTTGTAACAACATACCACGAATTTGTTTGTTTACTTTACCTGTGCATCAATGATACTAGAACCATGGTTTTCTTTCAATTCAATTATTTTTTTTAAAGGGTTTTAATTGTTTTGCAGTATGATCTAACACGAATACAGCTGCATGTGTTAGGGCTTTCATTGGTCAAAACTATATGGTAAATCTTATGATTCGGGCTTTATATTTTTTTAAGTGTTGATTTTGTTTTTCTATCTTCCATTATCCCTTAATTTGCATTCAAAAGCTCTCATTCTTTGCATTCAATTTGGTACAAAATTGGTTGTGATTTTTACATCCTGTTATGTGCACGGAATTCTTTTGGTGTTTTTCTTGACTTCTTAGTAGATATTCAAAAAATCCATTTGGAAAAAGGAAAGATAATATTCCAATTGCTGTTGCTACTGCTAATGGAGCTCTACCAGCATTGACTTATCAGTAGATTGAAGGGGATGTACTCTGTTCTTTATGCTCCGACAAATATTACTACATAATAGGATGCATCTTGCAGCTGTCACATGCATCCATTGATCATCAAGTCATCGCCATTAGCATCCTTGCTCATGTGAATGAATGCACAGTGGCATCATATACATACATTTGGCTATGTTATACTAATCGGACATGCATTTCTTGGCAACATGTGTTGGTTCCCAGATTAATTATATAGGCGTTTAGATGGTATTATCACCTGTAGAATTGATGCATGGGTCTAAATTTTGTTTAAATTGTGTGCTTTATGGTCATATACTTTCTGTGTACATTGGCATTAGGAATGCTTATTCAAACAGGCTTTTGGCTTCTATTTTCTAACTTTAGGTTCATCTGGTGCTTATTTGACATGACATCTTACGGTGATACTTTGATTTCATATCAAGATCTGGCTAGGGTCAGGAGAAATAAGGATGCCATAGCAATGATCATGCTACTTTCCACTATCATATTACCATTGTCATTACACCATATTTAACATTTTTCCCCATTCAAACCGTCATTCATGACTCCATTTAATCAGAGCATTGGTGTTGATGAGACCTATTTAAAGGAAATCCGCGGAGTTATATATTGTCTGATTTATACAGGATTTCAATACGACGAAAGCATCCTTTCATAATGGGAGATCTATTACTGCTGCTGTCATATCATTGCAGGTAATCTTTGTTTGCTTGGGTGAACTCTACCATCAAATTAGGTTGGAACTTCTCTCCAGTATCAAGTGAAGTCGCCGCCTGAGTTATACTATTAAACAGCTCACTGACTTGCTAATTCTCTGCTAGTTTTGAAAATCTACTATTGTACCAAAAGTTTATTTTGTGTAATAGAAGAAACTCATAGGTCAAGAATAAATCCCGAGGAAAATGGAGTAATGGATCCTACTACTACTACTACTAGGTTCATAATTATCTATGAATAGTGGTCCAAGTTTTGCCATGAAAATTGCAACTAGAGACATTAATTGTTGTACTAAATTCAATTATACCCAACACCAATGCATCAAAGTACTGGATGCTTGTGTTAGAACTAAAGCTAACAGTTGACCGTTATTTAATGGCCATTTTGTCCTGACTACGTTTGCAGTATTTTCCAGTGGAATGGTATGCCATTTTAGGTTTATCAAATGTTTAATCATGCATTCACAACACGGAACATGTTAATGGAATTCAAAATTTTCCGTTTTGGATGCACGTTAACACTGAAACTTCGGTTTGCATATCGTTATGATTCCATCGTTAATTTAATATTTCCTAAATTAATTATAACAATAGAAAGGCATTTAAAATTGTATGTAATTAATTTAGTCTCTGCAATTGTAATAATGTCGGACATCTGCTTAAATTAAAACAAGTTGAATTGATCCTTATCTAAAATCTTAATTGCATTTTTGAAATTGTAACAATTTTACAAACTACTATTTTAGAAATAAATTTGATTGTGTCTTTTAAGTCAAAACTAAATTATTGACGTATAACTCGTATTTTTTAAAATGTAAAACCTATTTTACAAATTACATTTTAAGGGCTAAATTAGTCATGTAATCAGTGAACTTGAGAATCAGTGTCATTGAAAGAAGAGGAGCCACTTAAAACAAAAAAACTAAGTACACTTATTTGAAAAGAATAATGTTTGAGAATGCGAACCAAATAATCAAGTCAACATTTACAAACCAACAGAGGAGGAAAAAATATTGGCAAACACCTGACTATGGAAAACTTAATCTACAGAAATGCAGGGTTATTCCCCCAATAAATTCAGTAAGATAAAAATGATGGGGAAATCGATTGCTGCGTAGGGGGAGAACATCAGGAGCAATGACGAGATAGATCTCCATAGAGTACAAAAATCTGCTACCAATTTCACAGTGACTTAATTTACAAGGATGAAACTATACCTCACGAACTATTATGCGATCTGACAGATGAAATTGACTGAGCAGAAACAGATGCAGTAGGGCTGTTAGGGTCCTTCTCCCCATTTATTTCTTTTGGCTTTCCACTAAGTCTCTCCATTGCATCTTGACATAAGTCGTTAAACCATTCGTCTTCTGGCAGTTCTCTGGCAACACAATATATATTAACATAACAAATTCCTTTTAAATCACAATTTTTAACAGAAAAAACATTTGCAAACATTTTCCTTAATGTTAATGATAGAATGTTGATGCTGATAACGGTACCTATATGGATCCATCCCTGTTGCAGAAAATGCCGCCATCGCTTTTGTTATAATCTCGTTGACAATTCGTTGCAAATTTCTTGACAAGTATCGACCGTGCGAAGCAAAGCATACGACAAACTTCATATCCAAATAGAACTGCACAACGTAAGAAAAAAATTATGTAGCCACAATTAACTTCTCTGTTCACGAGGTTTAACCATGTAAGTTTGCATTTACTGATTTCCCGAGTCGGCAAATCATTATAACACTGTTTAGGCATATACACTTCTAAAGATTGTGAGAACAATTCATTCAGCAAGGTCAATGTAGTCGCTTTAATTTTTAAAAAATACAGTAGACAACATGAAAAATTTTCTTCAGGTGGAGGAACAACTTCACTTTTCAATGAAAATATATGTTCTCCTCCAACAATGGAGACGAAAATATGACCAGAATCCAAGAGGTTAGCATTGTTAAAGTGGTTTCTCCATGATTTTTATTATAGCACAGACTAACTGATATTTGATAGTTGGATGATATTTGACAGTTGGATAAATGAACAAAATCGCTATCATGATATAGAAGCTGCATCAAATGAAAAATAATCAGTAATTATTTAGGCTAACGTAGATTATTTTCATGCCTTCCAATTTGTTTTGGATTATTTATATGCTTACTTTCAATTAATTATTTTAGTATTATTCAAATAAATTAGAAAGTATTCATTATAAATTAAATTAAAACTTGGTCCCCCTTTAACTTTTGTCCAAAACTTTGGCTCCACCTTTTTTTCCACGATTATGGTTTTCCTATTTCATAAAATTGGAAATTTTGGTTCGTTACACAATTTTGCTTCTGTTTATCTCCTCTATTTTTAAATTTTTTAATTAATTAAATTATCTTTTGATGGTTTACTGAATGGATGTCTGGTTTAAGGTTCAACTGGATCAAAATAAAAGAAATAAAATGTATATAAATTGAGGCACTAAAATTGCAAAGTTTTTAAAATAGGCGATCAAAATTGCAAAAAAAATAGGAGTAAATTTTTAAATAGAGATCACAATTTTTAAATCGTAGATCAGGAATTAAATACAGACCAAAATTGCAATTTAGTCTTCATTATTTAAAGTTTTTTTCAGCACTGTTTGTTAGAAAAGGGCCAGACTTTGATCTATAGAAGTAATAGAAGACTTGAGTCGCACATATTTTTCCTAAATAAAATTATCTTATTTAGATTCATTTAAAGGCGTCATTTTTTGTCTGCTTTGGCATATGGGTTTAACAGTTATTTCAGCAACCAAAACAAAAGAAATATATATGATATTATAATATAACAAACTCCAATATCCTACCTGTTGAAGACCAAGGGGACCTAAAGGCCTGGGCCCTTCCTCAATATCATCCCAAAAGCTCTGGTCTTCTGAAAGCCACAACATAACAGTTTCTGTAAGTCTCATCAAGAGCAGCGTAGCAAATCTTTCCCTCCCTACAAACATATCTGCTGCTATATTGGCCATTCGGTTTAGTTTTACAAAAAGCTCCTGAACAATAAAATAATAGCCTCATCAGATACTTGAATAATATTGTAGTATAACTCGGCAATGAAGTTAGAAGAGAAAAAAAATCATTTGAAAAATCCAACATGTATCAATCGAGTTATAAAGAATAACGACTCCGTAATCTAATATCCAATGTAGAACAAGGCCATAGAGGATATATTTGTTATAGAAATTCAATAAGGACTCCGCTTGAAAATTAAATTCACATATAGGTAATAAATAGGAAGATAGTATCAAACTGTAGGAAGATATAAAATAATCATGTCTGCTTGGGAAAATAGGAGGTTAAATGTTTCAATGCTCTCAATTTACACACATATATAATTTATATACACTGTAACTGTAGACCCTTTTTTACGCATGCGTCCGATAGAAATTCATCTTATTGATGCATCATGTTAATAAATAGCAATCTGACCCCTTTAAAGAGAATATTAGGTACAGTAGGTAGGTAACCTTGATCGTTTAGTTGATGAGAAAATGGTTAATATCCTAACACAAACATGATTTGTTGTGCATGAATGGTGACATCAACATTTGATTTTTTCATAGATGATATTTATTTACTTTACCCTCTGAGTGAATTGCTCAATTTACAGGAGCCAGATCCAATGAATAAGATGATGTAAAAGTAAAGTGAGTTCCTATGTCATGCTTGTGTAAACAAACTAATATTGCATGCGTGAGAGATGACTATGACAAAATCGATCTTTAAAATATAGAAGATAGAAATACTTACGCTGCTAGTACCTAAAGCTTGATCATTATGCACATATACAACATATATACAATGATTTCTTTCGTGTTTAAGATGTTGATGTGTGTGTAATGGCACAGTGTTTAATCCCTTCTGGTAGACAGAGGGAGACATTTAACCACAAGAACGATCACAAATAGAAAACTGTATTCATATATTAGGACTAACAACTTCCGTAGTCAGCCAGCTGATTAAGGTTGACACTTAATAGAAACAGATACTTCAAGAAAATTATTTCGTTCATTAGCATAATTAAGTAGCTATTCCAGAATGCATACTTAGATTTGAAATAAAATAAACCAATCCTCGGAAATGGGACAACACATTGAATCTATAGTCATGAGCCTATAAAAGAATCAGAATGGAGCTTCATGTTGCAAGCAATAATCCACACCCTCGTCTCCAAGTTTTTCCACTCAGAGATGAGATATTACAAAAAACATACATGCTTGGCACCACGGGAATGGAAAGAAAATTTCAAAGAGAAAAGCTTAGTAATACACTCATTTGAACACATTATTACTGAAACTTAATGAAAATCATAAAATTTTGCAGGTCCTATTCATACCCATTTAATGAGTTTCACTTTTCACTTTGTAATTATTAATAAATTTCAACCAATAACAGTGTTATTAGCACTCCCCAGTTTGAAATTCATTCTTACAAACAATGAAGCAGATACGAAAATCTGTAGAAAATTTTTCACTAAAGAATCAGATTTGGGAAATACCTGAAAAATAAAAGATGGAAGCCATTCAACGTCTTCGGCATTACCATCCATATTTATATACATGTCAGCAGTAAGATGACTATCACCTTCCTCAGTAAAAATTAGGTCCAGTGCATGTTGACGACAGAATGTATCTTTTAATCTGTCAACTGAACCAACAAGTCTTCTCCTCCATTCTCTTTGTTCAGGATGACGATTTTGTCTTTCTGAGGTTCTTCTTCGATTATCATCATTGTAGGCATTTTGATTTATGGGGGAAAGCTTCATAGCTGCACGTGGAAGTAGTTCATCAGCTAGTAATGAGGCATTTGCTAGCAATGCAATTTGCTGGTTCTCAGTCTCAGCCATGCGTACAATTTTGTTTCCAGAATCTTCAAAGCCTGCCTCTTCCTCCATTGATCCAGGTAATGCTTTTATGAGCATGTTCACATAGGAGTTAAATACTTGAAACAATCCCTCCAGGGCTTGGCCCCCCAACTGCATGCTAAGCAGTGGTCCTACATCCTCGAAGAAGTCCTGTTACAGAACATCCAGCATGAAGTGAATTAACAACATAAACCCATCAAAACCAAACAAGAAACATAAATAGAACTTGGTATAGATCTAAACAAGATTAAAATGTGCAGATGAGTATGTGTTTGGTAGGAAGGCAGTTATTTCTTCAGTAAGATCACAGAAAACATAGAAAAGATTCAACATTCTAAGTATACTCACTTAAAGAATCTAAATAATAAATATTTTGTACACTTAGTTTTTGAACATCTACTCACTGTCCCAAGCAAAGCAACATCTCTGTTCAGTACTTCAGTCTAACAAGTCAAAATTGAAATTCTCACCTGGACCATCAAATTGAAGCGATGGGCACTGCTTGTAAGTTTATGCTGAAATGCGGTTGTATTACTCATGGATATACTTGAAGGCCTACTACTCTGACGACTAGCTGTAGGAGGGTATGTAAGTACCCAGTCATCAGCCGCAGCCAAAGCAGCAGTACTCTCTTGAATTCGTTTCAAATTAGCATCTAGTGCTTGCTCAACACTAGGCCTAAAAAGTTTCAACAGCACGGGACAAAGAGCCAGACCACGAGCTTCCAACAATGAGCAATGACCCAATGCTATTTGAACACACTCTGCAGCAGCTCTTAAACCTCCTGCAGCTGCTGATGAAGCTAATGCATGCCTTTTCACCAGAAGAGCAAAAGCTTCTGTTTGCTTTGTAGCCCACATCACAAGTTCTGAAGTATAAGCTGGCTCCTCACCGAAAATAGCCAAAGAATCACTAGCAGCTTGAGCAACTACTGAGAATACCAGTTGGGCTAGAGCAGCAGTATATGCTCCACCATATGAGGTGCTTGATGGTCGAAGAATTTGCATGTTATATTGATACCGTTGCTGATGGGCATTAAGTAGCAAGCTGTGGGCATGGGGACCATCTCCAAGTCTTTTAAGGGCGGAAACCGATGCACGGAGCTCAGAACCACGTGTGGAGGGCTGACAAGCAGCTTCAGTTAGCTGATCGGCTAGCTTTTGTCTACGTTCAGCAATGGAATTCTGTAGAGACAAAAGTACTGACGGGGTGATAGATTTCATCTCTTTAGCCTCAGAAACTACACGCTCTCCTTCATCAAGAGCAGCCAAAGCCTCTTCCACTCGCCTTTCAGCCAAGAGAACATCCAAGAGATCAGGAAACTCTACCAACCATTTGTCTAGGTCTGATATCTCCTTATCTTCAGAATCTGATGTAGCATTTAGAGAAAAACCATCAGATGTTGAAATTGATAATGAATCGATGTGAACTCCTTCAGCCAAACCATGTATCAAGGCAGCTTGTGTGGAGAGAAGGTTTCTAATAGATGAAAGCTCCCCCTCCAAATCTGATATCTCCTTGGATGTTCTGTAATATTAATATTGCTAAGATTTCAAAATATGACCCACAATATATCAGCTAAGTAACATTAGCTAAAACACATTGCAGCAGCTATTTTTTTAGGTCCAAACTAGAAGGGGTAAAACATTAAAAAGAAGAGTAAACAACTCTAATGTCCCTTCTATTTTGCATTTCTTACACAAAACTCCCTCTATTTCTAGAACATACACAAAATTCCTCCTATTTTATAAATATGCTACATTTAAACCCACTGTTATTATTTGGTATAACTTTGATATCCAGATTTTAGATTGTCTCGTTATACAAACCTCCTCTAACTGTTAAACACTACACAAAATCCCCTCCATTTGATAAATACATTACAATTACATTCCACCATATTATAGTAAAAAATTGAAATTGTTAAATCCTTAAAAGACAAGTTTTCCAATATTATTGGCATAACACATAAAAATAAAGAGTAAAATTAATTATTATTTCATATTCAACAAAAATCTAATAAAAGCTTAGTCACATTAATAATTAATAGTATCCAATTCAACTATTTATTTAATTTTTTTTAAAGAATCGAATAATAGAAAATAAAATATTTTATTGATTTTATTATTAATAGTTTCATATGGTTATGGTTTTTATTTTACTGCAATAATTTTGAATTCTTGTCATTGATAATTTTGTTATTAATAATATGTTTTTTCATTTTCTTTATTATTTCAATGTTATCTTAACATTTTTTTATCTTTAAATATTAATAATTTAATTTTTTTTATTAATGTATTGGTATCAGATTGTTTGTAATGTATATAAAATAGAAGGGAGTTTGTGTAATTGATCAAACTCTTTAATAATAATATTTATCTCAATTTAATTTAAAGAAAGGTTTTGTGTTTCGTATCTCAATTTATAAAATAGGAGGGGTTTTGGGGAATTTTTTTTTTAATATAAGTGGTTTTGTTTATGAAATGTAAAATAGAAGGTAAATGAACAAGTCTTTCCCCCTATCAACACACCGAAACATGCAGGGAGATACTTCTCATAAACAAAATAAGAATGATCAATGTCAGATGCTAAAAACCCTTTTTTGCAATGATATGGTGGTATAATACTTATTTGATACCGTATGAGGTTACAACTAAAATATTGGGACATATTTAGAATTTTTAAAGCACAATAAGATTTACACAGATTGCATACAAACCAGAATTTCAAAACCAAACCAATTAAATTGGTAAGTGGTCCAGCCAGACTCCAAAGCCAGAGAATGAGAACCAACCTCAAAACCACTCAAACAATGCAAATTGGTTAGGGTTTGACTGGCTGAACTGGTTGAATTATCATTTTTATTCCTCTACACTCAAAATGCTTCACCTATGAGGGGGAAACAAAGGCATAACTAGGGTGTGGTAGATGACCATTTGTGAAACACTAAAGCATTGGTGTTTATTGGCAAAGTGATTTTGTTTATATAGATTACCTTGGTTTGTATGCATGGTTTGTGCAAATCCCAGTATATCAGAGGCAGATTTCAATTACAGAAAGTTTAAAGGGCCACAATGAATTTAGGGGCTGAAGCCAATGAATTTTAGCTCGATTTCAAAACCTTGAATCTCCTTTATTAGTAAAAGGACCAATGAAGTTTTCAAAAATATTTATACAAACTGGCACAACTAACCGAATGAAGGCTGCATAATTAGCATAGACACTTCGACGCATCTCCTCAGCAGATGCCTTCTTCAAGTCCACCAAATATGTGCATAATTGCTTAATTTCCTGAAGAACAAAGTAGCATTACTTAGAACATGTTTGGAACATCTGAAATCTTAGATTTCAGCTGTTTTTTACAGAAAAAAGGTTGTTTTTAAAATAAACTGTGTTTTCGAAAATAACTTAAATTTGTAAAAAAAAATCTGGAGAAATAAGTTGTTCTTTTAAGTTGAAAATTTTGAAACTTATGATTATTGTTCAACAGTTCCGTTTTTCCAGCATCATACACTCTTTTTTATATGTCAAAGTTGCATTTTGCTTCCAAACGAACTTAATTATCTTACAATCACTTTTCAACAAACTTATCCAAAAAAAAGAACATTCTGATTATAATCAATAATACATATAATTGATTGTTAAAATAATAAAAAAATTGCAGCAGTTGTCCCAAGCACACCCTTAATGTGAAGGTAAAGAAATTTTTTCTCTTCCTGGTGGGAACTAGAAGTATCCAATAACAGGTTTCAGCACTACAAATGACTAAAGCCCTGTTTGGATAATTTTTTCCTAAAGTCTTTATAGGAGAAGAAAATAAGAAAAATAAATAAAATAAGTTTCTCCAGCAGCTAAAATTAGCTTATGCAGAAGCTAATTTGTAGAAGATCTCTTGTATTAGCTTCTCCAATATCTTTTTAACTTGCATAAGTTAATTTTAGCTTAAGGAGAAAAAATTTCATTTTTCTTATTTTCTTCTCCTTTTAGTGCTTATGGAGTACTTTGTCCAACTAGACTCTAATTGGAAAAAAATATTATGCCTAAGTGGCAATGACAACATGTTGAAAGCTAGTTCACAACTACATAAGTCTTAAATAGATGATGAAGGAGACATATATCTAATAGCCATATAGAGAATAGAGAAGATAGGAAAGAAACTACAAATTTTCCCTTTTCAGCCACTAAAAGGAGTCAATTACAAATAAAAGTCATCTCAAACTGTAAATTTTATGAAAAACAGGATTGACAGACAAAGGATATCACATGTTGCCAAGGTATGACACATGATACTCCAATCTAAAATAAAGCTTACCCTCTCTTGACTTCCTAGCTTTTAGGAGTGGACTTTATTCTGAATTAAAATCAACTTAGATTCTATTGTCCAGAGAAAATAAAAAGAAATGAAGCATGCAATGATGCAACCATAAACTTCATATGTCTAACTCTAACCAGATGACTTATCTTCCTAGGCCTCAACACAAGCATCATTTAGGTATAAGCAACCAGGCTTCTATTACTGAGATATCAACAAATACACAATTACCGTAACATGCCACTCAAGCAAAAGAAAGAGAAATCATTCACCAATTTTTCATCGTACATTACTTTCTTTTGTTTTAGCTCCGGCAGAAAAATGCCTCTCCCCGTGAGGGGAAATTCAGCAAGGAGCCCGATGTGCTCACCTCACCTCAGAAACCGCATCTAAACACTTGCGATTAGAGATTTCTTATTTAAACTGAGTTTGAAAAAACTAGGTAGGAACGAACGCAATTGCAAAAAGGCTTGGAACGGATCACCGAATACGCAGCTAATAGGACACAGTAAAGAGGAAAAAACGAAATGAACCTTATCGTTGAGGGAGCAATTGGACTGCACATAGGACTCCGCGTCGAATTTCTCAGTCTTGAAGGGATTGAGTCCTTCTTCAAGCTTAGGTCCATTCTCCTTCGCACTCGCCACTGCACTTCTCGTCCGAGATGTCTTCGCCGTCGCCATATGAACGGACTCCAACTGAGACGAGATCACCAACCGCCGAAGTTTAGGGTTCAAATTCAAACACAGAAATCGAAAACGTAGATCGATCTACGCACGAATCAATGAGGAAGCACACTGAACAGCACAGAGCAGAAAAAGAAAAGGAGAAGACTCTGTTTCGTGTCGTTTCAATCTTAATTTTAATTTCAATTTCTCTGATCCCTAACAAAGCGGTGATGGTAAGAGAGAGTTAAGACTTGTGCCAGGGAGAGAGAAGAGAGGAGAAGATTGCCAGCACACCAGGCCTAATTTTATTTTTTTTCTTCTCTTAAAATCATAAATAAATAATAAAATAATTTGCTTTTCGCTTAACTTCTTCAACTAATAATAACTTTCCTTTTTGTTTGTTTACGGGTAAATCATCTACCCTTTGCACCTAAAAGTGTATGTTTAAAAAATTAAATTGATGATAAATGAAAATATTTTTTTTATTATAATTTTAAAAAAAAAATTATCTATTATATCATCTAAATTAAGAATGTGACTTGCATTATTATTAGCCTCAGATGGACTGCATTTTATGGGTTTAATTTTGTATTTTATACATTTTAAAAAAATAAAAACAACAAGATATGAAGATAAAAGAAAATTCTATCTCTTATTGATTGAAAATGGTTGAATTAAGAAAAATAAAATGAAATAATTGATTTTTCTTTAGTCAACTAGTTGAAGAGTCACAATTGATAATGCAATTATAATTCCTTTGATTTCAGTAAAACATGTACTCCTTCATGATTTAAAGTACATCATTATTTGAGTTATTAGTTTTTTTTGTTTGCTAAATGAGTGTTTTAATAGCTTTGGGATGAATTAGTGGAATTATTGTGTGTATGAGGAACTAGTGAAATCTTAGGTTAACTTTAACATAACTATAATTTTTTTATTTATTTATCTCTTTTTTCTACTATATATATAATAGGTCTCATTTAATAAAATAAAAAAACAAAAAACAAAAGAATAAGAAGCACATGCAGGAGACTACCTGAAAACCGTAGTAAAGAGCATAGGAGAATAATCAACATTAGTCACTTCATCATTGGAGAGAATGTAGCTGGCTATTAGAACAACTCTTTTAATTTATACATATTTCCCTACCTTCTACATTTCACAAGATCCCTTCAAAAACATAAAAAACAAATATTATCTGCTTTGTATTATTTTATAATTAATTATATATAATGAATAATCGATTATATACTATATATATAATATAATTGATTATATAATAATATAATAAAATATTTAATAATATTAATTATAATATAATTATAAAATAATAATAAAATATAGTTATTGATAATTAAGAAAATAATTTTATATAATCAATATATAAATATTAATTATAAAAAAATATTATTACTTAATTTTAATATAAAAAATATTTTTTGATTAAATTTTGTTCAAATATAAATATTTTTTATCTAACAATCTCTTAAGATTGACAATTTCAAATAATCAATATTTTTTTAACCTAGATATTATAACAGTTTCATACACAAGTATGTAATTTTTAATTAATTTTAATGACAAAAACAAAATTATAATCTTATATTTTTATAAATTAAAGAAAAATAATCACCACACTAATCCTATTATACACAATTTTTCATGGAGTGAGGCTTTCCCTTTTCACTATCTTTATGCAAGTGCAGTCATTCTCTGCTCCCCTGCAAATTTAGCTATTAGATTGATTGATGTCACTTTCTGTTTGTAATTTTTCTTTTACTTTCATTCACTACTCATTAGTGCCATTTGGCCATTGCTAATCCCAAATCATCAGTCAGATGCCCATTAAAAAGTGACATTCTAACCACCAAAATATGGCTATTTGCAACATTGGTTGACAGGTGTATTGCATACTCCTATATGGTATGATATATCCTACTTTCCTTTTACAAACATAGTTGAAATTTGAAAGCCTAATAAGGAACACAGTATAATAAAATGAACCATGGACCATTCTGTGTTGATGAATCTTCAAATTTCATATTTCATAAAAAAAGTCATGTTTAAAACATGGCCTTCATGAATTTGCAAGTGATAATGAATTAAAGCATTTCAATTTATTGTAGGATTCTATCACAAACTTATGACCCAACTTAACATAGTTGAGCAGTTTTCTCATTTCAGGATTTCCCATTTCAGAACCTGGAGGCAGATTAAGTTACAAAGCCACTTTGTCATTAAGTTCAAAAATCACCTGTTTAAGCTTTATTACAAGAATAACCATCTGAATCAAAATCCAGACATATTCCATTTCATGGGAAGAAAAAAACAAAAGAAATTAAACATAAAAAAACATAAAAGGTTCAAAATAACAATCAACTTCCAGATCTCAATGATTGGTGCATTTTATAGCTTCCAACAACATTCCGAATCAATGGTCTGGGGTATCTGAACGAAGAGCTGAAAAAGAAAATTGAGCACTTTGATCAGAAAACACGAACATGATGTTAGCTGAAAAACATTAGGCGATGAGTAACAGAAAAATGTCATCAACTCAAGATAGTGCACCCCTTCTAAATGTATGTTTAGAATTTCAGTAAAGGACATAAAGAGTATTCTTGCTCAAAAGTTTGTTCAGCACGTAAAAGTATGTTTAGAATGCTTCCCCACGCATCACAATATTGTATTCAATATCCATCTTCTCTTTCCAAGAAAAACCCAGTAGTAGTGAAACAATTGTCCATTAATCCTTTTCACTAAATTTGTGTTTGCAGCAATGAGAAATTTTGGTTTGCGAAAACATTTTCCATTTTCATTTATTTTTTATTTTCTGAAAATTGTTCAGTTTCAATCTCAAAATTTAGAAAATGTGTATGATTTTATCTCTTACTTTCATTATAAATTCCCTGTTTTACTTCTAAAAAAATATGTTACAATGGCTCATCAATAAACGCACAAACAACACAGAAAATAAAAACAAGTAATTTATTCTAAATTTTAGCCTGATTTCAAGAACATCTTCTGAAATTATTTTCTAATGATCAACCAAAAATACTTTAGTTTCATTTCCCGTCTTGTTCGAAAATGAAAACAGAAAATGCTCAAAGTAAATCTCATGTGAAAAGCATTCTCCATGGATCCTTAACAAGGGCAACGTCTCAGCCCAACCAATCTCGCTTCCACAAAATAGGAACTATTAGTCATGGATGCCACGAGCAATGTACATACATAAAAACACATACATTCATACATACATACATGATATTAAGAATAAAACAAAACTGGAGACAAAAGTTACCGAACCATATCAACTGTGTTTAACATCAATTAAAAAACACATGAAAAAAAAAACAGAGAAATGGAGCATGCCAAAGAGAAGGATCTGGTGAAAGCTAATTCGTACAAAACGGGAATTGATCCTCCCACGACATGGTTACGAGGAAGGTAAACGAAGCTAAAAATCAAAATTCGGGATGACTAAAATAGGGTTATTGATTTGGGCGAACAAGGGAATCAATTCTTATACTCCACACACAGATGAAACGTCTAACGTTGATTATAATATTTTCATCTGAAAATAAAATGAATGAAATTAAGTGAAATAGATGATGAAATTTGAGAAGAGAATAGAAGATTACTAGGTTTTTCAGGCTTTCCATCGACCCATTTGGCGAGAGCGAAATGAACCTTCTCACGAGAGAGGGATTCGGCCTTGTAGGGTTCCTTGAGGCAATTTCTAACCAGATTGGCGCATATGTTAGAGTATGTGATGTAGGTCATACCCGCTGCTCTCCAAAACGGCACCGCTCCGCTCGACGCCATCTTCACACTTTCTTTCTCTTTCTCTTTCTCTCTGAAACGCTACACTTTCTTCCTTACCAATACCAATGCATAGAACCTTTCAGACACACTATGCTATATGGACTCTCTAAAGCCCACTCAAGCCCAGCCCAGCCCGGCCCAGGTCTTCATTTTACTTCTCGGCCCACTTTTATTTTTCATTTTTAATTTGGCAGTTTCTTCCTGCACCCCTACAAGGCTGCGCAAAGACAAAACTGTCCCTATATAAAACTGTACATTTTTTTTATTTCGGATTATGAAATCCGGTAAATTTTCGGATTGGTGCTTCCAGTAAAATTTCGGATTGGTGCGTCCGGTAATTTTTCAGATTGGTGCTTCCGGTAGTACATGAATGACAGTGTTAATCCAAAATAAAAAAATATAAAACATCTATAATTGAAAAAATCATTCCAGATCCACCAATTCGTAATTCAAAAATATGCATTCTGGATTCAAAAATTCATAATTGAAAAAAATCATTCTGGATCCACCAATCCATAATAGAAATTAAGCTTCTGGATTCAATAATCCGAAAATCAACAATTTATGCAAATTTTGCTTCCAGAACACCCCCTCTTCCGGAATGCAACATGATTCACTTCCAGATTGATGAATCCGTAATACACTCCTAAATCCCGAATTCAAATAACAGGTGAAGGTCAGTTTCGAAATTTACAAAAGTGTGGGGTGTAGGAAGAAAAATGTAGGGGTGCAGGAAGAAACTGCCTTTTAATTCTCTGCATGTTCTCCAGTTTTATTTTAGGTTAAAATATAATTATGTTCCCTTATTTTTTTAATCCCTAATTTTGGTTGTCCTTCTTGAAACTAAAACACATTTATGTATTTATCTATCTAAATATGTAAGGAGACTTTTTCTACTAGTTGAATTTTCAATATTATGATCTTGACAACTTCAACATTTACCAAAATTAAACTCATGACATGTTTTTCTTATAATTTTTTTTTATCACAATAATTAAAATTTTATTAATAGTTTTTTCTAATATTATATTTTTTCATATTTAATTATAGGTATAACACTTTTAGTGTGCTGATAAAAAAATAACACTTTTAATATTTTTAAAGATATTCAGTTAAATATTTCATATATATGATGAAAGAATGAAGTAACATTTGAATCATATGAAAGAGACCTATCTTATTCAAACCAAAATAGTTTTTCAAAATTATGAAAATTAGGTCATTCAAATAAGAAGAATCCTCATTAAGAATACATGAATGTAAATCATTATTGATAAGATTAATTATATTTATAATTAATGTACAAATGATACTATTTTATGATAATAATAAACTTCTGAGATCACAATTGATTTGAAAACATATGCTTGTACCATATTAACATATAAAATTAACATCAATATTTAATAATGATGTTTATGATGTATTATATATTCGTCTTTGTTGAGAAATATTTAATATGTGTAAATCTCAAAGAAAACGTAGCGTATTAATTAGATATTAAATTAAAAATTTTGACTAAAAGTTTCAATATTTTTGACAATATTTTATTTAATTTTATTTATTTAAAATGTTAAAAAGTACATTAATCTTGAAAATAGTGCAAGAATGATGTTTACAATGGATATAATTATTATTAAAATATAATGTGTGTATATATATATATATATATATATATATATAATATTTTTATATTTTAATGTTTATAACTAAATTAGATCGGTTAATCGTAAACTGTTATGATTACATGTAACATGTGAACAAATAATATCAAAATAAAAATAAAACTTAATAAACTACTTAAAAACTTGAAATAATATTATATATAAGAGTAATATATAATATATAAAGATAGTGGTTGTGTTTGTTAAATATTATGATATTACTTAATAGTATATGCTATATATTATTTAAATAGCACACTATAGTTACATTTAATTTTATAGATAAATACGACTATTCTATATCTTTTCATTAATGTCATTGAATCACATTTAAAATAAAAAAATGCAAATAGTTGAATTAAAAATTAAATATAACTACAAATAATTAAAAATTAATTAAAAAGTTAAAGATCAAACTTATATATAATAAAAATTTAAGAAAATAAAATTATATTTTAGAAAAAATAAAAATAAAAACTTTGAAATTTATACTGATGTAAAAGAATATATATATAGACACATATATATAGATATATAATGATTAAATATTTAAATGCAAAACAAGTTATTGGAAGTGATTTGAAGTATGTTTTTAATCTTACTATAAACATGATTCTTTTGTATATTTTAAACAGAATTTTTTTTTCTCCTAATTATTAACATAGAAAACTTATTTCACGGTTATCTGTAAATATAATCAACTCGCAAAATTAATTTTTCATATATAATTTAAATATTTTCTTGTTAAATTAATTGAGCAAGTACAGATTATATAAATAAAAATATTAACATTGTGTTCTCTAACATATTTTTAATATACGTTATTATGAAATAAAATTTAAAGAAGTCATAAATTTTATTACAGTTTATTTATCTAACAAGTCATGAAAAAACAATTTTGATAATAAAGCTAAGTAAAAAAATATAATAAATAATAAGATTTTTCCATTAGCAATTTAATTATGCTCAAACTTTTAAGACATATAATATGACTTTGATGTTAATATTTTTTCAAAATTTAATGAATTTGTAAATATTAAGTATGAAAGTTTGTTCACTTTTAAGTCAATAATATTTCATGTACATTCATATGGTTTTAATAATAAAATCGTAATAGAATTTCAAATTTCAAAACAGTTAATATTTTGAATGCGGTGATTGACCTAACAATTAATGTTATTTTAATAAATTTTAGGTTAAATGTAAAAGTGATTTCAAATTTCAAAACAGTTAATATTTTGAATGCGGTGATTGACCTAACAATTAATGTTATTTCAATAAATTTTAGATTAAACGTAAAAGTGACATGAGGTGATTGACCTAACCATTAATGTTATTTCAATAAATTTTAGAACGTAAAAGTGACGCAACTATATTTCCTAATAAGTTGACTTTATAATTGCATCAAGATATTTTTTTAAGAAGGTTTTAAGTTTATTATTTTATCACATTAAAATATGTCATTCAATTATAAAGGATAATTTATCAACTTTTAAGTAAATTACAAAAACCACACTTATCATAATTGATAAATTTGTTAACTTTAAAAATTACAAAAATCACACTTACTCAAAAACAAATAGTATTGTAAATATTTTTATGATTTATTGTTTAATTTTAAAGAGAAAAAAAAATTATAAATATTTTTGTAGTTCTATTTAATTTTTTTTCTATCATGTTCTTTTGAGGCATATGATGTAAGATGATAAATTATATGTTTGTAATGAAGAGTTACACTCAGATGATGTGGGACTTAACATTATGATATTGTAATTGATAATTAGTTTCCATAAATGAAGAACTTGGTTAAGCATGTTGAAGTAGAAAGATATTGATAAGAAAGAAGAAGTGGGTTGTGTTCTTAATGGAAAAATGGTCACTATTCTTGACCAACAGAGAGATTGATGACTTGCTTCTGACCCATGGTAGACTTAGTCAAGTTTTTTTTGTTTTTTTGTATGGTTTTATGGTTGCAGTAACTCGTTGATTAAACTAATCATGCCCACGTTCATCTTCAACATTGGAAGTGTAGTACTAGGCCTTAGACTAACCCATCTTGGTAATTTCAAACTCCAATAAAGAAACCAACACAAAGACACTCACTTGTGCTTCTCCACAACTTTTTCCCCCTCCTTTCCTCATGCATTCAGACCAAACAACTCAACTCAAAGGATTCTAAACTCGTGGATCTAACACAACCAAACTCATATGAGTTTCTGGCTCTGTCCTTCCTTTGACTGTGCTTTCTAAAACTTGAAACACAATGGATTTTTCAAGTGACTCGGGTGTGGTGCTAAGTGGTAACACTGCACTCTAGTGAGTTGTGAAAGCTTGTGTGAGTGTTAACTGTTTGTGGAAAGTTGGTTCTTGTTGTTTGTGCTATTCAGCAAGCAAATGGGTCCAAGTGGAACCATAGATTTTTCAAAGTGGTGGGTTAAGGAGAGTTGGAGTTCAAGTTCAAGGAAAGGGAACCCGGTTGTGGTGACTATGGAGAACCCCAATTACTCAGTGGTTGAAATAGATGCTCCGGACTCAGCATTTCAGCCACTTGACAAAGAGAGAGGTAAGAATGCAAAGCAGTTCACATGGCTTCTCCTTCTGAAGGCGCATAGAGTTGTCGGTGGCCTTGCCTGGCTTGGAAACTCTCTTTGTTCATTGCTCCATGCTGTTAAGAAAAGGTTGTTCTTGGGGCACGTGGAGACTGAGATGTCTGCAAAGGCAAAGTTTTTGTTTCGAGTGATTCTCACTTTTCTGGTGATGGCTTTGGCATTCTTGTTCTTTGAACTGATTGCTCACTTCAAAGGGTGGCACTACTTTCACAACCATAACTTGCACCTTCCACAAACATCAGAGTTCACAGGATGGTTTCACACTGCCTATGTTAGGTGGTTGGAGTTTCGAGCAGACTATGTTGCTCCCCCAATGCAATCTCTCTCAACCTTCTGCATTATTCTCTTCTTAATTCAGTCTGTGGACCGAATACTTCTCTGCCTTGGTTGTTTCTGGATCAAGTTCAGGAAGATTAAGCCCCTCATTGATGGGGACCCCCTCAATTCACATGATTTGGAAGGATCCAACCAGGGATACCCTATGGTACTCGTTCAAATTCCCATGTGCAATGAGAAAGAGGTGACACCCTTCTCTTAATCCTACCTAGTTACAGCTTGTTGCTTTCTGTTTAAAACAAAAAAAATGTTGTCGGTGCCAAAACAAATCAATCATGAAGTGGTTCCTCAGAACATACTATTATTATGATGATGATGATGATTCGTCCCACCTTAATTTTTCTTTTTTTCTCATCATAAAGTTTCCTGTGTTGAATTATAATAACAATAATGATGATGATATTGTCCCGTTCTGATTATTTATCTGATGGGCAGATTAGTGTGTTGATTTTATGGATTGCAACTCTTCCTGATAATGATGTTGATGAGTTTGGCATTAAGTGCTTGTAGGTATATGAACAATCGATTTCAGCAGTGAGCCAACTTGATTGGCCAAAAGATCGGTTGCTTATTCAAGTTCTGGATGACTCTGATGATGAGAGCATACAGTGGTTAATCAAGGGAGAAGTCTCTAAGTGGAGCCAAAGAGGTGTGAATATAATCTACCGTCATAGGAAGTTTAGAACTGGTTACAAAGCGGGTAATCTCAAGTCTGCAATGAGCTGTGATTACGTCAAGGATTACGAGTTCGTTGCTATTTTTGATGCTGATTTCCAACCAAATCCAGATTTCCTCAAGAAAACTGTTCCACATTTTAAGGTGGCTAGATATTTTCCCTTCTTCCTTTCTTGCTTTTCCAAATACTCTATCTATGCTTTAGTTTCCCATTTTTATTCTTGAGTGTGTGTGGTCTCTGCAGGGCAATCCTGAACTGGCATTGGTGCAGGCTAGGTGGGCCTTTGTAAACAAGGATGAGAACTTACTGACACGACTCCAAAATGTTAATCTGTGCTTCCACTTTGAGGTTGAACAACAGGTTAATGGGGTCTTCCTTAATTTCTTTGGTTTTAATGGAACTGCTGGTGTTTGGAGAATAAAAGCACTTGAAGAATCTGGTGGCTGGCTTGAGCGGACAACTGTAGAAGACATGGATATAGCGGTCCGAGCCCATCTGAATGGTTGGAAATTTATCTATCTCAATGATGTTAAGGTAACCGTTTTGTTTTTTTCAAGTAGAACAGATCTTATGTTTTGTTTTATTTTGTTGTCTGTTGGGTTGTAATCAAAGCTAATATAAACTTGAGTTGGATGAAATAATTATCTGCAGTAATTCAAAGACATGTTAGACTAAATTTTGGGGTGAAATACCAGTGAAAAACTGTTCATGTGAATAATTCAGTTGCAGTAGTTAATCTAAAGAAACTTCTTTCAGGTGCTTTGTGAGCTTCCTGAATCATATGAAGCTTATAGGAAACAACAACATCGATGGCATTCTGGTCCTATGCAACTCTTTCGTTTGTGCCTTCCTGCGATTATAACCTCAAAGGTGATGATGCATTTTCATTTATTGTCTATGCACTGTTTTGTGGTAAATTGCAATCTAAAAATGTTCTGATTTCATAATATTGCAGATTGCATTCTGGAAGAAAGCCAACCTAATTTTTCTGTTCTTTCTGCTTAGAAAGCTAATCCTCCCATTCTATTCTTTCACATTGTTCTGCATTATTCTTCCTTTGACAATGTTTGTCCCAGAAGCCGAGCTTCCTATCTGGGTTATTTGTTACATTCCTGTATTCTTGTCCTTCTTAAACATTCTTCCTGCCCCAAAATCCTTTCCCTTCATTGTTCCTTACCTCCTCTTTGAGAACACAATGTCAGTTACCAAATTCAATGCCATGGTCTCCGGTTTGTTCCAGTTGGGAAGTTCATATGAATGGATTGTTACGAAAAAAGCCGGTCGGTCATCAGAGCCTGACCTATTAGCTGCTGAAGAAAGGGATTCAAAGGCCATGAGTCTCCAACTTCACAGAGGAACTTCTGATAGTGGACTTTCTGAGCTTAACAAAATAAAGGAATGCCAAGAAACAGTTCCTAAACCCCCTGTGAAGAAAATGAACAAGATATATAAGAAAGAGCTTGCCCTTGCTTTCTTACTGCTGACTGCTGCACTTAGGAGCTTGTTATCAGCTCAAGGCATGCACTTCTACTATTTACTATTTCAAGGTGTTTCATTCCTCCTTGTAGGTCTGGATTTAATTGGCGAACAGATGAACTAGAGGATCAGAAAGGATGTGTAAAGTAGAAAATTGATTGTTACAAGGTTCAATAATTAAAGAAGCCAACCAATGTGGATTTACAAGACAAGTTGGTTTTCGCAGTTATATTCATGGTGCCTGAATAAGGCTCAGGTAACATGCTGAAAGCCACCGTGGGTCATATCATAAATAAGTGTTATTCTTTAAGGCATTTATAGATTTTTTTCTTTCTTTCTTTTTTCCTGGCTTTACTTGTCCATCTATTGTTGTCTATCACAATACATTCATTTTTCTTTCCCTTTTGAGTTTTCTGTGACGTTGAGCTGATTCATTTCATGTCAGGATAACCCTGTTGCTTACCTCACTTTTGGTTCATATGTATGTATGTATCTGTTGAATGACACTGATATGTTTCAACTCCCAACAAATACCTGCTCACTTAAATGCGAAGGTTTATATGTTTCTGGATCCAAATTTCACTGCATGACATTTTGGTGGTACAAAACCATGATGAATACAAAAAACATGGTGAAATCACCACAAAAGTAAATGTTTTATGCTTCAAAAAACATGGCTGGGAGGTCAACTTACCTTGTTACCAAATATGCACTTTGTTTATCTATATCATGATTATTTCTGTGAGTTAATTGCTGAAAGTAGTTTTGAATGGTAAAAGAAAAGAAAATAGTGTCGGCAGGAACGTGTTCATTAATAAGGATTTTGTGCCTTGGATTTGGCCAGGGATAGTGTCCCACTTGGACCCATTTGTTTTAATTCAAGCTTTAACCATAACCAAAAAGATATTTTAGGGCATACTTAACTTCCAAATTCGACCCATGTCAATCGCCATTTCAATAATTGTAGGGCACATGTGCACATACCTCTCAAGAAGGCTGGTGGCCCCTGCTGTCTCAACAAAGCATTTTTTTTATGCTTTTGAAATACTTAAGTCCACAATCCATCATAACAAACATGCTCTTTCTTCAGCACTTTACCAAGAGATTGTAGCCAAGATTCTAAACGAATTTAAAAGGGCAACTCTTTCCTCAATAAAATTTTAAATAGTCCTACGGGTTTACATGATCTGGCCACTTTACCAACTAATTCTGGATGTACTTTACTTTTATCTTTCAATCTCTGACATAAAAATTACATTTGACATTTGTTTCCATGTCATTCAATTCAATCTTTGATCTTACTGCTGTTTTTATTTGGATGCAAAAGAAATGAATGACCCTCCCTCCCTATCTTCTTCTAAGAATTTTATCATAAGAAAAAAAAACTATCGACAAGTTTTGGTCACACCATACGTTTTTCAAGTAAAGAATCGTTTTCTTGGTCTCAGTTTAATGTTTTCTAAGTTTTGCAATTTTCTTTTGATCTAACTTTAAGGTGAAGTGAGTTTCCACCTGCCAGATAAATATTTTTTTTTCTAAGAAAGACGTTTGTGGATCTCTCCGAAGGCAAACATTTCTTTCATTCCATATAGGTCTTAGGAAAGAAGTGCAAGATGTTTATTGACAGGACATTCATCAAAAAGCTAGTTACCATCTTTTTGTTTTGTGGTGTTGACTGTGTTCATCTATCCTGAATCACAATCAACGCTCAAAAAGCATACAATAATAGAGAAGGGAGCATCAGTGCACGTGTGTTTCCTTCAACCTAATTGTAGTAAAGTGCAAACCTCAATTTTCTGATATTCAGAGGAACAAAGAAGACAGCATGCAAAACTAAGAAGAATGAACATAAAATCAGTAACCTTCATTACCAAACTACTTTTTATTTTTAATGTTCAACACAAAAACAACCATGATAAATCATCCCTCAAAATTTCTTCAGTATACTAAAAGAAAGAGTAAAAGTTACAAGTTTTTTTGGTTTATGCAGTGCTTAATATTGGACCTACAACACTTTACCGGCATATAATAATACCAAAGGTTGATAGAGAATTGGTTATGGAAAACGCTTCAATGTAGTATAAATATGTTATAAGAAACTTGTCTTTATGTGATTGAGGATTCAGTGGAGCAGTCAGCTATAGTGCCATACCGAACGATCCTTGGACGTTACTGCTAATGCTGCCATAATCGTGCAATCTTTGGACCCTTCTTTTAAGGTGGCACCACTCTTGACCCATATTTCCAAAAGCAGTGTCCCTCTCCCTCTAACTCCAAGTGTCCCATGCACTCACTCTCCACCGACAATTCGGACCTTGGAAAATAGGACAAGGAAGAAAGACATTTCACCATTCAGGTATTTAAACTTTACAACGTATATCTGTGTTACTGGTTCATGTGAATCACGTTGGGTCGAGGTTTCTTGGTATAATGTGTAAAGCAGTAAAAAGTCATCTGTCAACTGAGTATTTAATTCATATATTAGCACATTTCAATTCAAAGTAGACATAAAAAAATTGTATTGCACCCTGAAATTAAAACTTCACTGTTGAGGAAAGGGAAAAGCAATTTTCTTCTACTCGACATCACATGTGAGGATGTACTATTGTTGGATGTTACAGAAAGAAAACAGTATTTCAACCTAAATATTTAATGTGTATGAAGTTCTAGATATCTTGAGTTTTAATGAGGATATGAAACATTGCTTTGCTGAGAATGTAGCAGTAACATCTCATTTCACCTTGTCTCACAGCCAAAAATGTGACGTCGTATCCAACGTACTATTCCCTTAACAAGTTGTGCAATGAGTTCGTCTGCAAAGAAACTGCAAACGTGGACATGAGTCATATTTCCGTCATATATGCCTTAGAAACTTGTCTGTTTCCACATCATTGATATGTGCACAACTGTTAACCAAAGAGTCGTTTTAACTCTGTCTAAGGGAGGACAAACCACTTTCTTCATTTATCTTCTCGTACTGATGTGTAATCCTTCACCATTAAAATCTCCCCGCATAACTTTCGTGGAACTTGCTCCAGTTTCGTACCCTCTTGCCATGCTTGCCCTACTGAGACCCCAGGTCCTAGATAGCGAACATACACAACAATTTGATCGTTGAAAGGATAAGGATGCTTAACTGCAAAAACAAAAGCCAATAATATTGGAGCATATCCGGACTTAGAAAAATGACACGATCACCCAGCTTGTTTCTAGTGTATGACAGGGTAAACCGATGAAGAGGTACAATATAACTAAAAAATAATGCAACAAGAATACACCATGCAGACATCTATCACAGAAATTTTAAGTTTTAACATCTAGAAGTCAATATAAATACTTTAAACAATATAACATTTGTACTTGCAGTTGTAAATACTGAGATTCTCTTTACAAAAGAAATAAGTTGCTACCTGGTTTTGGAAAGCCTAATGGGAGCTCTTTGATATCATATAGTCCATCCCCAAATTCATATGCTAAATCGCATGGCTGTTCAGTTGACATCACTTCCTTAAGTTGGCTCACCGCAAAATACAAAGGTGAGAAGGAGTCAGCAAATGCAGCTAAAAGTGACCCACCTGGGAAGTTGTGAAATTAAAAAAATATGTAAGTAAAGTTAATATTAAGGACAACCAAGATCTAAGCTTAAAATAGTGAATCACAAACCATAGAAGAAAAAAACCAAGCCAAGCACCAGAAATGAATTCATCAAAGGTCCTTGATTAAATCACAATTATATAAACGTCTTGAAGAAAAACAGAAAGATTATACAACCAATTAATCCTTCTTGTATATCTCTATATAGATTATTGAAGCATTAGGACTCAGAATGATTTAACAAATTACAGAGTAAACAGGTAAAGATGTAAACTAATCATGACAATGGACAACGTACATCATTTGTCGTTCTACTGTTGCACAATCATATAAACTCATTTTCACGGTTTGACCCCTTGGTGAATAGAAAAAAACGTACAAATTCAATATTACGGATCAATTTAAAGTATTTTGTATGAGAAGAATAAATTTCTTCTATTACTAACCATGCGAAATGTGAGTGACTAAGTTTATTGTGTATCTAAAAACTAACCATTCTTTCAATATTTTGAACCAATATGAACAATCAATGAACTATTTAAACATAACATTTGAATTTGGATGTGATAAAAAAAATCAGTGAGTTACATGCTCAGCGGATGTATATTTTATATATATGAAAAAGGGAAGAGTACATTACAAGGAAAAACTATATCCTATAAAACTCAACCTTAGACTAGGTATATATACCCAAAAAGCAGCTTTATGAAAGTTGTACAATATAATAACAATCATAATTTTTAACACTTCCCTCAAGCTAGACGGTATAAATTATATGCACCAAGCTTGGAACATACGAACCGAACTTTAGGCCCTTTTAAGGACCTAGTGAGAATGTCGGCAAGTTGGTCGTTAAAGATGATAGATCCAGTATGGAACTCCTTCAACTGAGCTTCTTCTTGATAAAATGAAAATCAATCTCTATTATTGTTAGCCAAAATTCAACACACCCTTTAATTTTATTCTAATTATATGCTTAACAACAAAGTGTAAAACATTTTATATTTGCATCAAATATCGTTAGACCTAAGTGCTCCTTTGGGCCTAACAGACAAAGGCATGTTGTTGATGTTGTTGTTGTTTTCGGTCTGACCGAACAGACGCAAGCACCTTTTGATTGTACATTTCGTCTGGTAGGCTTTTGCTTAGACAAAGGATAAGTATTCTTTGTGTGATAAGCATGAATTACGTTTGACTAGTCTTTCATCAGATGCAGTTCTCTAGAACAAATTCTTGATAATGTATCTGTCTAGCGTTAAACTAACCCTATTGTACCATTTCTATTACTACATAATTCCTAACACCCTCTGGAAGTGTTAGGAGTGATAAACCTTGCCCTCTAAAACTCAGTATTATTTTGGGCATACACACTCCATTGTAGACCAAGGAACGTGGCTTGTACTAAGGCATAGAGCTATTCGATGTATGGTGAAGTCATCTATGTATGTTCATGAAACTTTTTTATCATTTTTATTTTTATTATGAGGAGAAAACAAGAAATATGAAAGGAAGTGAGAACAAATATCATATAAATAAATTGAATAATACAAAGATAAATTCATACATACATAAAATGCACACACACACAAACATATATATATATATATATATGATGAAAGGATAAATCCTCCAAGGTAAATTGTAAAAACATAATTTGTTAACCCTGTAAATTACACTTGGGAGGTTGCTAATGGAGAAGAAGAAAAATCTAGTCAAGCTTATCTTTTGAATTAAACTTGTCATGTCATGAAAAGTAACTAAGGGTAAAAATATCCTCTTACTTTGTTCTTATCTTGGTGAATGAAATTTGTAAGGAAAAGGGGATTGGATTCATCGATTTATAAAATATGCAGTTTTGCTATTTAATATGTTGAGACCCCAGACGGTTGTATACTAATTCAATTGGTCAAAACCCCTCTGTAAGTTCCTTCAAACACTTAGACAAGCTAATCTTATATAAACATGTTTTACTCATATGATCATTCTAACATATGTTTGACGCAGTTTGCTTAACCACGTTAAGAAGTTCTCCAACTCGTAAGACGAAACTTGAGTTTGTTTGTTCTTCGAATGCATCAGTTGAAACCTTGGGTTCATCTGTCCTTTGAAGTGTCTCAGACGAAGCCTCTCACATCGTCTGACATATATTTGTGTTGCTTAAAATAAAAACATGTATAATAAAATATTTAAATCATCTAATAATAATGTGATTTAAAACATTGTAAAAAAATATTGTATTAAAAATTAAGGGTATTACATTGGGAACTCTTAGAGCATTTAAAACTTGTAACGCCTTTTGGAACAAGGATGAGAGTAATTTTGAAAATGATATTCAATGCATTTATGATTATGCTCAAAGACTGACTGACATTTGAAAAAATTTGATCACGACATAACCTCTTTTATAGTTGAATATGACATGACTTCTCTCTACATGGCTTCCTTGACATGACAACAAATGTCTCCAAATTTGATGAAGAATATCATGAATATCTCAAATTACAATCCAGCAGCCAAGCAGAATCTTATACCTAGTCTGGCCTATTAACAACTTGCATTTCTCAAACCATGGAAAGTCAAAGTTCATGTATTCTTGATGTGCTTTTGGTCACATTTATGGTACTACTTCTATGCTCTCTTCTCTTTCTTTCTTTTTCCAAATTTCCCATTTTATTACATTAGCCAATGAGTTCAAAGTGTTGCCAGACTAGTGATTATAGACTTATGTTGTCCTTTTTTTTCAATATTTCTAACAAGAATAAAAAAATGTCAATCTTCCAAAATTGCAGAAATTTGGATTATGTGGCATTATTCAAGTAAAGCATATAAGCATATAAATTTTCTTTTACCTACATGTTATGCAATTGGACTTCAAAGTGCATTCAATATTAGACTAACAAGACAACCTTGATGTGCATATTTTCATAAAGTGCAACAACATTTCAGATTGAAGGGCATATTTCACTAAAATTAGTAATTGTGTGGCAAAAACAAAGAAACTTACTTATGATTCGCCCGTAGGCCTCTCCATCCTTGAAAGAAAATACGGCCTTAAAAAGTATAAAAAAAAGCCAAATCGTCAAATGTAAGTAGTAAGTACTCAGTGTACAAGAGCGAAAAACCAAAAAGGAGATTATGAATTTACCTTTCTAAAGGAATTTATCCAGGAAATTGGCATTGGTCCTATGTAACAAAGTTGAACACTCATGAATTTAGTTTTCAAAGTTTAACGTGCTAAAAGTGAAAAACTAATACACACGAAACCATGACAAATACTTTCAACACAAAAGACACGTTGAGGGCAGCAGAAGTATTGGAACATGAAAGAAAGCAGATCAAATTTACAGGAAAATAGACATTTCCTAATTCAAATGGAAGGTTTTTAAGAATCCAGTAAAATGAAGAAGTAAAAATCTTATACATACAAGAAGAGGGAACATATTTCAAGCACTAGGATTGAAGTGTGCATGGTATTAGGAAGCAAAGTAGTCCATTCCTTCGTGTGGACGTGAGAAAATAATGGGGCAATAGGGAACAGAATGCATTCATTCATTGCATAAAACTTAACCCGACCGAGACTACTCCCAAACAACAACGATGTACAAATCAGTTCACTAACCTCCACTTGATCTGCAGTTATAATATTCAACCACAACATCACCATTGTTGGAGCTGGACAACAATGTAGATGCACTTTTCTTCACTAACTTGGGATCCTCATACCGTGTACCAGCTATCTGCCAAGCCATTGACACAAGTCTGGCAAAAATTTCCAGTGCTAAGCAATATGAATGTAGAACAAAAACACTTATAAAGACAAGAAAATAAGGAGTGAAAATACCTAGGATTTAACAATCGCAGTAGTCGATGTCGCCTTTCCTCAGGTATATCTTCAATCTTCTTCCTGAACATAGAGAGTGAGTGTGTACCCGAGAGAGAAATGAGAATTAGAGTAGCAGCATGCATACATGAGTTACCATAGGTATGCAGCAGGATTATAGGAAGATGAGTCCAAAGGAATCAAGCCCATAGGAGGATCAATAAATGTCACCACGTCTTGTTCATCCAAGTAAGCCTTTTTACCACTCGGAAGAATTCGAAAGGGTTTATCATCCCAAGGTGACACATTCAATTGATTGCTTCGACAAACAACACCACGAGTAGAATCCACAACCGCATTTCGGAACAATCCCAATCCTACAAATCCAATTCAAATTAATTCAACACCATTAATTTCAGTTTAATTTAGGGTTTAAGGTAAAACTGTCAAGAGACGCACGAACGCACCTCTCAGCCGTGGATGCATTCGGCAGGAAAAGGAACGAGGAATCGGACGGTGATGATGCCGCCGCCGCCATCTCGGTGGCGTTAATGTGAGTGCCGTCACTGTTCCTGTCATCAAAGTGAAAACGCTAGCACGCTGCGACTGGTGCGTGTGGATATATAAAAACGCACTAAAAAGAGTGTCGTTTAGTTACCATGCTAGAAAAACGACACACTGTGGTCCTTTCTTATCTTTTTTACTTGCTTTTTACTTGAGCACTGAGAGTGTCTGCGATCTATCTGAAGAAATGCTGCTTCAAATTCAAACGAGGCAATTCGGTGCAGCGTGTCCACGGGTGAAGCTTGCACCCGCAAGCGCAACGAAGAGAAGTGGCTCTGTTTGGTTGAGAAGGAGGAATTGGGGCCCAAAATGCTCGGTGGCGGCGGCGGCACAATTGGAAGTGAAGAGTGAGACCAAAACGAAGCCGTTTCCGGCGGAGGTATCGAGAACCCTAATGGAATTGGCTAAGGTGGGGACGCTATGTACGTTGACCGAAGAGGGTTTGCCTCTGGGTACTGGGGTTCGATTCGCGGTTGAACCCGAACATGGCACTCCTTTGTTCTGCTTCAATTCCAGTGCCAACACTAACATCTCCTCTTCTCTTCATGTTCAGGTACCTCATTTTCCCTCTCTTTCTCTCTCTGTCTCACTGCTAAATTTATCCATTCGATAAGCTTTTTCATGTCTGCGTTTGTTTATCAGTTTGAACAATTCGGATTGCGCACTCCCCAATGCAGTGTTCAAGGAACTCTTACCAAACCACAGGATCCAAAGGTAAGTGTAGCTAGTTACTTTTAGTTGAGTTCCCTGTCAAATTAAATCAGGATCATGATCATTAATCAAAATTCATCATTGTGTGTGCATGTATCTACGCAGCGTTTTGTTTCTGTGTGGAGGAAGAGGTTCGGAGAAGAAGTGGATCAAGATTCTATTTATATTATTGCTGTGGATCGGGTACTGCAATTGGAAGACATTCAGGAGGTAGAACTCATTGCCTAACCCTGATCTAGCCTTGAAATTGAACTTAATAAGACCTGTTTGGGTAATTCTCTTCCTGAACACTTTCATGGAGAAGAAAATAAGAAGGAAAGATGAAATGAACTTCTACATAAGTTAAATTAATTCATCCATAAGTTAAAATCATCTTCAAGAAAAGTTATGAGATAGTTGTTACTAATTAACCTTTGCATAAGTTAATTCTAACTTATGGGTCTCTTAGTCTTGTGCTCGTGAATGATGGTTTGCATTCAATTGTAGGATGGTGTTTGGGTAACCTCTTCAGATTACAGAAATGCTCAACCGGACCCTCTTAGAGACTCTGCACACAACTTAGTAACTGAGATCAACACCAACAACATGGAAGACCTTACTCGCTTCTGCAATGTCTATGTTGATTTGGATTTCCTGGTTTGTCAATAACACTACTCTATCTATGTTTATTTGTATTCTAAATAATGTCATCCAAAACCAAAACACATTGCTTGTGTTGACTGTGAATGTATTTGGAAGGTTTCGGAGGCAAAGATGATATGGGTTGATCGCTTGGGATTTGACATGAGGTTGTCATCCCCTCACAAAGGCGTGTTTGAGGTCCGCATTCCCTTCCCTAGAGAAGTCACCGATGGAAAAGGTGCCAAGTCCACGTTTAATTGTATGTCACAACTTGCTTGGGAGGTTGAAAGGAACTTCCAACATTCACACGTTCCAAAGGTTAAAGAGTTGAAGCCAGTCAGGTCACCTTTGCTGTAACCCATATACCAATTCTTCAATCTTTGTCAAACATTATCCATTCTAGTTTATTTTTCAAAGAATAATATGACAATGTTTATTGCACCTTCATTCAATAGGCTCCATTATGTCTACCATTGTGTTTCAAAACTCTGGTTGAATATACTCAATAGGAAATGATTTTGAGATCAAATCTGGGTCGAATGGACTAATATAAGTGTTTGCATATTCATTAATAAACTCATACATCTATAAATGTGACGTTTATTTTACCAGTAGTATACAGACACATGCTAACTATATAAATTTATATATATAGTTTCTTGAGAGGCATTTATTCATGTTAGTAAGTAAATAGGTCTTGTCTTTCCCTTTTTTGAAAAAAAGGAACAGCTAAATTTCAAAAGCCAAAAGATAACATATTTACCAAAGTCAGTCATTTTCTGTTGAAAATAATTAATTAAGCTGTAACAATGATAACATACAAGTAACAGTGAAGGTCTACTTTCAAATGATTTGTAACTTTGTACGCCTACATTACAACAGAGTACATTAACATTCATTCTGGCAAGTACAAGGAAAAGAAATCATAGAGCTGCTAGAGTTAAGCGAAATTGATGACTGAAATCTTTTATTTTACTAATCAAGTCTGCCTGTTTAATGCTACTACCCTTCCTCTGCTTGGTCTGAAACAGAGACCTAATCTTTTTCTCCAAACTCTCTGCCGAATATTTCATATATTTGTCAACCTTAGCATCATTTTCAGTTGACAAACAATAGTTTTTGACATAGACCCTGTAGATTGGTATAATACCTTTGGTCAAATGATTGCATACATTTTCCCTCAGGATCTCATCTGAAATTACCCAATTAGACTGCTTCTTGTACCTTTCCTCAAAAGCTAGATTGAAAGCATTTAGTCTCTTTGCCAAGTCTTGGCATGTCACACTTGCACTGGAGGGTGAAAGTATGTCCTTTTGTACTACAAGCATAGATAGAAGCTTTCCCCAGCTGTTCCTCAAATAAAGTGCTGCATAATAGTCCCTATATTGTTCGTGTGCCCTTAACCAAGAATCTCCCATCATATTTCCAAACACACTACCCCTCAAATTGCAGAAATGAGAGTGATTATTCATCATAAAAAGGTAGGACAAGGTGATATCTTCATAGGCCTTCGACCAAGCATCCAAATTAACCGCAACCTCCTTAATTGCACTATACATTTGGCATAAAACAATACCCTCTTCGTACGCTTCCTTTCTCCAACTAAAATGTATTCTCACAACCTGCGTCAAATGTGGCCTATAGGCATCCCCAAGCAGCTGATTGAAGTAATCAGTCACAAAGCTCACCAGCCTGGGAACGCTGCCATCAGGGGGAGGAGAAGTTGGCCTTTGCAACTTAACTTGTGCAGGAAGTTGCCAGAATATCTCATTGGCACCATTGACAACTTTTTTTATAAGATCTTCTGTCACAGTTCTAATTTCTTTACAAGCTTTTGCACTGAAAAGTTGGTTGAATTTTAACCTCAGATCATTTAAGACCCTGAACATGGACAGCAGGTTCAACAACTTGAACGGGTCATTTTTCCTCTCAGTGACAATCCTTCCAAATCGAATAAAAGAAAGAATTCCTGATTCAATGGCAATCTTTGCAAAACACCCCATGCATGCTTCCGGACCAATTTTCTCAAAGACAATAGTAGAAAGCCTGAACTCAATCTCGAACAGTTGCTTCGCAACCAACTCCAAATGGCAGCCCCATTGGTCTATGTAACTCTCTATACACTGGACAGCATCAAGTTCAGTTGTTGGAATATCCAGGTAACTCAAATCTAAAGTCTTCAAACTTCTACGAGCATTCATGCCTCGAACTTCAACATACATGGATTGACACTTGTCTAGCCTGCCATTAGCATTTAATCTCTCTATGATGGAATGCAACTTCCCTGCCAAAGAACTTGTCAGTGGCCAAATATGTTTGGCAATACTAGCTTGCTGGCCAGTGTGTGGTGATGTCAACGAAACCAAAGGAAGAGGCATGGAGTTTGCTATCAGAAGCCTGTGGAACTCGAGCTCTAGTTTGTCAAAAGCAATACTAAGAAGGCCTTCACCAAGGCGAGCACCTTCCTCCTTGACCTGCAATTCTTGCAATATTCTCAGAGATTTCCTCACCTTCAAAAGGTAAAGCTCATTGGTGACTGCTTTGTCTTGTAAGAACTCAAAAACGTCCTTCGACCAACCAACTGCTAACCTGCAATTGTCAGTGAGAAGCTTCAGTGCTTCCTCAAGCTTCTTTGTATCTGAGACATATGTGTATATATCAGAAGAAGGATCTGTCAAGAGAGATTGCTCCAACTGATGAACACATTCAAGAACCTTAAGGACTGCAGCAGCCGAACATAGAACACTGTTTATACCGTGCTCAATGTTGACAAATGAGCACTTTTGCGTTGAGATGGGTCTAAGGGAAGCTTGCAAAGACAGATATCTCTGGTTAAGTAGCTCCAATCTTGACCCAGATTCATCTAGTGCAGAGGCAATGATGCGTGATGTTTCCAAACTAGTTGTCAAACGCTTTCGGGCTGCTTCAAGATTCTCCTTGTTTTCCATATCAATGGCAAGTCAAGTTCAAACTCGAAATGATTACTAGTTTGGCTTTTAGATTTACAATTACTCATAAAGTTTGGTCCAATGAAAAAGATAATATTTGTTGGTTTCTTGTTCATCGTCCTACTCACATCCCTTCACCAAACTCAACAAACAAAGTAAAGGGAGTTAAGGCTAACTTCACTTACAATGCAAACATTTCAGTAATGTCAACCACCAGATGGTAGAACTTCCTTGAATTAGGGTACCATATGCACAACTAATTTCTCAAGCCATTGTTTATTATTCATTCATCATCTTGTCATGTGCTAGTCAATCCTAGTTTCCATGGTTCATTTGACGACCAACACCAGCTACTCTAACTCTTCCTTCAACTGCCTCAACGACCAACCGAAACTTACAACCGAATTCTTATTTCCACTGGAACCAAATGTCGTATAGATAAAGCAAGTAAACATGTGACCAAGTTCTTATTTTACACGCACACTAGATTAATTAACGTGGACAACTCGGTCCAGGTCAAAACTTTGATTAATTGTTTAACTTTAAGCAAATTCTTCCACACATCCATGTGTTTCTTCTTGCCCTCTTATTCGAAAAATATCAAAATTACTCTTCTTTATTACTTTTCTAGAAAATTTGTATTCTAAATTGCATTATCCAACATGAAAAAATTGTATTTCAGATTTATACAATTCAAAATAAAACAAAAATCACAAACATTAATTTCCCAATTATATAATTCAGAAAGTCTTTAGATTTCATATTCTACAATTAAAAAAATGTTATGAAATAATTTTGATATTTTTGGAAGTGTGGGAATACAAGAGGAATATGAAAGTGGAGGAAGAATTTTTCTAAATATTTTTGTCCTTTAATTTTTTATTTTTATTTTTTGTTCTTTAAACTGTCTCTTTATTTAGAAAGATTCGACTACATTATTTAATTTTTAAAATGTCAATTTAGTTATTATTATATTAATAGCGTTAATGCAACAAAAAACTTAATTAATTTTTGACAAAAATGAAAGGATAAAATTGACTTCAATAAATAAACTAATAAAACCTGAAAATTTATAACGGTTTTTTATAAAAATAATTAAATGATTGTTCATCCAACAAGTGCATCTAAATGATTAATTTGATCATAAAATGTTATTAAGTTAATCTTTGGGAAAAAATGATATTTAGTTCTTGAATGTATATAAAAAGTCAAATTAGTACAAAAAAATTACAAAGCTTACTAGCCTAAATATTATACTAATTTTAGTTCCATAAATAAAAGTATTTTTTATTCTGATCCTTATTCTTTTAATTATATGGTTTTTCTTTTTTTAATTTTCTTTATCTTTGTCTCTATAGTTAACTTTTACGGTTAACGTTCACATGTCATATTAGTAATATTATCAAATCAACGTGTCTTGTCATGTTTACAATATTATTAAATCAATAATGTTGACGAATCAAGATTGTAATATCAACACGTGATTTTATCATTTATTATCATTATTATTATTATTATTATTATTATTATTATATATATATATATTTAAAGGGACTAAAATGAAAAAGTAACATATTTGCAATAATAAAAAAACATAAGGACTATCAACAAAATGTAAAAACGATTTATGGGACTAAAGTAAAAGGTAAACATATTTATTAAAAAAAATTGTTTAACAAGTAATCCCTACTAAAATTTAACACTAATGATGAATAATCGAAATATAGTAAATAATAAGAATCACGAATATTTTTTAAGCAGAAGAAAAACTAGGTTTATTTGACTATTTTGAGTTTTCAATAATAATAATTATTATTGTTACATTTGACTGAGATAAAAAAAAGGAAAATTATGTTAAGAATAAATAGCATTGCTTTAGTATTTTTTTAAAATTATAGATTACAATTAACACAAATACCTTCAAGCATTCCACAACCATCATTAATCAAGAAAAAATTAAATAAAAAAAAAGTTTGAGCATGGGATGCAAAATTGCCATGAATTTGCTAAAAAGTGAGTAGTGAATCATTATTGATGAAAAATTATTAATGCTAATCAAAGTTAACCTTTTTCAAGCTATTTATCCTTAATTGTCAATTAATTGATATATGATGTTTAAATATGTCAAGTAAATGTCACTTTGTTTCACTCTTTCTAGATAATGTTTTTTATATCCTTGCAACATGTTTCTAAGCCATATATATGTTATTTCAATTTTAGTGATTAGAAATATATAACTTTTTAGACCTTGTAAATATGTTATTTTTTAATTTAATTTTCTATAAATATATTATTTTCTTACATTATTAAATATGTTTAATGGAGATAGTTAATGCTGTAGAACTTAAAACAAAAGATTGAGGAACAAAAATCAAAACAATACTAAAAGCATGAATCAAAACTAAAACATCTTTATTGAGAAAAAGAGAGTTAAAAGAGATTCTTCAGTTCCACAAGTAACCAGAGACCAAGATAAATGATGGTTCAATTTTAACAACACAAAAGTATATTAGTGATTTTCATTTTTTATTTTTTCAAACAGAGAAAGTCAACATTCCTGCTGATTGTTCTGTATCCAAACAAGTAACAAGGCATATCCTAATCTCTTATCCTAGGGCCCTTTCAACATCTTCATCTTCCCACACAACGAAACAAAACACAACAAATAAAAAACAAGGAATAGCACAGCTGCAGATTTGTGCTAGAAAAAACTCTACAGAGACTAACTTTCAACCACATGAGTGGTTCTTTTAGAGCAGGTAGTTTTAACTCATTCATACACTTCAGTACTAGAAAATAAATTATGGACCATCTTATAGTTTCTAAAGTGATGAAGGAAAGAGGGCAATGATAAAATAAGCATAACATAGGAACAAGGGAAGAAGGGAAACCTAGAATCTAAAAGTATCAATGATCATCACAAAGGCACATAAACTACAATTTATGATTATATTATTATTGTAAGACATGCGCACATATGTATGCAAGGTGAAGCAGAACAAGTAGTCACTAGATTGATTCTCATATCAATATACGGTGTCCGTCCCCATGTGTAGAAAAATAAAAGATGATGGGTAATAAGATAACCAAGGAAAGAATACAAACAAAATTGGAAATTCAAAAGGAAAAAAAAATTAATACTAACAAGAGGGCAGCCACCAAAAGGCACATAATTTGAAGCAATAAGGCGGCTTGAAGTCAGCTGCCACCGGAAGCTACACAATGTTGATGGACATACAAGCGGGGAAACAGCATAGAAAACGGGACATTTGCTCCTATCAAGCGGTTCCCTTCTGTTTCAAAGTTATCTTATCCCCAAGACTCAGGGCAATTCCCTGAGTTTTACTTCTTATTCTGATGTATCCACTCAACTTACCATCTGCTTGCTTCTCAATGCTCACATTCACCAAAGCATCTTCCCCAAACACACTCTTAGCATAAAGGTTTGCAGCAAGGAAACCACACTCCCCTTCCAAAGCCGATCTAAATAACAGGAGATCATGATCAAACGATTATATGGAATGGGTCCCATCTAATCAAGATATGAATAACAACGTGGGATACTGATGACTAGTAAGTAACATGAATCGCTGAACTAATACTATATCAAAATTATTGATGTCTTCAATTTATTATAATGATGGTTGTATTATTTGTCAAAAGAGATCTGGTCTGTGATAATAAATAATAACATTAATAATAATAATAAACAAAAACTATAAAGTTAAGATTCAGATACAAAGATACAGATAAGTAGCGCAACAAAATGAAGATGCACAAAAAATCAGCATTTGAAATAGAAAATCTGTCAGGCTTGACTGATTACACAGTCAAACTACCAACTGCCAAAAACACTTTTTTGATTAAGAAACAATTGATTGGATTTTTAGAAATTCTAAAATATCTAGGGATTCAAAAGATAATAAATCCAATTAATTATTTCTTATTCAAAAGACCTCTGGCAATTGATAGTTTGATATAACAGTCAAGCTTGACAGAATTTTTTCTCAAATGCTGATCTTTTCAATGTTTGAATTTGTTTGGACTAATTTAGTCCTGTATCTTCCTTTTCGTTCTTAGAAAAAAGTTGAGGGACTAAAAGTAAGGATGGAAAAGGTTAAGGCCATTTGACGAGTTTAAAAAATGTTCAGGGACAAGAATAGAAATCTTAAAAGGTTCAGAGACTGAAAAAATAGTAAGCCCTAAATAATTTGGATAATTTTTTTAAAAATGTTTTGAAATGTTTAGACATGCTTATTTATTTAATTAAAAATATTCTTCTTAGGAAAAGCAAAACTGTCAGAAGTTTTACATCTTTGGGTGTGTTAAAGTAGAGACAATATTTCGTGCGTAAAATTATTGTCTACAAAAGGACCTCAGCAGAGTCAGAGAACTTACGGTGGAGTCAGGCACTTCATATTTGTAGACTTGATAATGTGGGTGAGGAACTCCCTCTCATCTTGTAATACTGTATTTACAGCGACCTAAAACATAAAATTCATTAACAACGACGAATCATAAATATCATCCAGTTATTCTTATAGCCTCCAAATCCTTCACAAATAGCCTAAATCTATGAGTTTAATCAACTGGCATGTTTCCTTATGAAGTATCATCTCATTATTACCAAATGCAACCAGCAAAGAAAAGTTTATATCAAACTTTCAACCTAACTACCATTAACAATAATAATGAAAAGTATTCATATAAATAAACGAACTTCAACAAAATATCATTATCTCAACAGTCAAGATGAAAACCGTGAATGCAAATTCTGTAGACAAGATGCTGTTCAAACTAAACAAAATTCAAATCACAACTTTATGAGCTCATACTTAATAAAAACTTGAATGACTAGTTAAAAGAGTATGCTTTGACTATAACCGCAGAAGTACCTGAAAGGTTTCTCTCCCGTACTTTTTTATAATGGAAGTGGGGTTGCTATGGGCAAAAAGAGTTGCGCCATGCTTTATTACCATTGGGTTAAAAAAGTTTGCTATGAGAGAAAGAGAAAAGAGGCGTACCTTGTTTTCCCACTCAAACTCAGCCCACATAGTTCTGAATGCCACATCAGCACAAGATGCAGGTGAAATGTAGTCCATGATATCAATGTGGATATCATTTAGAACAATAACTGTTCTCTCCAGAACATTAGAAGATGTCTCATAAACTATGTTACCAAATATAACTCCTGTTTCAGTTGATGAAACCTTAATGTTGGCCTTAATCTGTTTGCTTGATTCTGGAGCCAGAGTGTAGTTTTGTGGACGCTCAACAAGTTTGAGATCACCCATGGTTGCCAACTCCAAACAGAGATTCTGAAGGGTTTCCTTGGTTCGGTTGATGACAGTAACATCAAGTACAATGTCATAGTGATGCACTGTTACATATGCTTCAGCGTAAACAGGATCACTGAATCCAGTGAGCTGAAGAATGCGATTGAGCTTATTTGCATCATCTCCATCCTTTGTAAACTCTCCAGTAGCACGTTTGAGATCATCTTGAACTTCATCTTCCAGCTCAAGTTGGCTCATACCCTAAAGAATTTAGAAGAAAAGGATACAAAGAATGTACATCAGAAGAGATAGCATAATTGAGCACATTAACAAATATTGCAACGTTGATTTGTAAGCCACATCCAGGAATTACACCCGAGTGACACATAAGCCAATTTAACATCATGAATTCAAGCAATGCATTTTATCACAACTTAATATTTGCATAAATGTAACAATGATCACATCATGCAAAATAAAGAACTCGGAATATAATCAAAAGGTAATTCAGTTATACCCTTCTTAAAAGAAGAGAGAATAAAGGCAGATAGCATACCTTTCTGCTCTTCAAATGGTAAAAATCAATCAGATCATCAGGCTGCGCATTAGAGATTTGAGCCTTAGCTTTAATCTCCTCAGTCTCGCGACGCTGCTTATCTGCAAGCATTTTCACAAAGCTCTCTCTGCAAGATTGCAGCCATATCTTCCTTATCTCATCACCCGTATTGCACAGCAATCTAATGCAGAGAACAATCCTGTCATAAGAATCATTATCAATTGGATGTGGAAGAACAGAAGACTGGCCCAGCTGCAGCATTGAAACAACGATCAACAAGGCCTGTGTAGTTGCCTTGTTAACTTCAACTTTTGAAGTCTGGACCTCTTCCAACCTCAAGACAAGTTTTGTGAGTGTACATGAAACTACTGCCCCAAGAAAGAAATCACCTGAGAGAATTAGTGATCTCAAGTTTCCAATAGAAGACAGAGATCCCTGTACTAGGGTAGGTGGTGACATGGCAGTTTCCAGAGCAGCACTCTGGGTGGCATAGGTCCCATCTGCAAGGATGGCAGGCCTCCTAGAAGACACAGTGGTGGAGTTTACCTGCTGAATGGGTTTTGATGCCTCCTGACCATCTCCTTCTTCAGTAATAGTATAAAACGGAAGGTCACCAAGACACTGCTTAATGGTTGCAATTCCACTCTCAACCTCCGAGAGTGACAGGCAATATTCCCCAATTATCCAGAGCGCACATGAACACACCCTAGCTGCACGGATTTGGTAGAAAGTATCCAAAAGCCTGGTTATTATAGAAATCCGCAACTTGGGGTTGGTCTCGATAATCTCGCGCACAAAAACAACCACATCCATGGCAGAAGCCACATTGGAATCCCCCAAGAAGTCCATCAAGAGATGCACAACAGTGCTGGCCACCTCCGGGAACTTAATGGCACAAGTATGTATAGCCTGGACCAGCATTTGCCTATACTCCCCATTCTTCTCGTGCTCCCCACTCTGAGTCTTAACAACCTCCTTCTTGAGCATCATAACAACCTCATCAATGTTCCTAGGTGTTATGAGCTCCAGGGCAATATCAAGAGTCTTCCTCCTAATATCATGATTGGGAGTAGAAAGAGCCCGAAGGACATCCATGACCATCTCCACCATGATCTCCCTATTGGAACTCTTGAGCTCGTTCAAACGATCAAGCACAATGAGTTTAACATTGTTATCACTCTGAGAAAGCAAAAGCTGACAGTAAGTGCTAGAAGCAGCCCTAATGGCAGTGGGAGCAGAGGAGAGCGAGACAAGGGTGCTAGCACATTCATAAATCACAGCAGTGGAAGAAGCATTCAAAAGCGCTATAATAATCTTAATGTACTTCCCCTTCTCCCCCTTGTTGCTCCTACAAACCTTCCTAATCAGTTCCAGCACCACCATCTGGAGCTGCTCCCCCCAGTCAATAATCCTATCGATATTGGCAAACAGATAATTGATAGCACGGTCCTGCGCGCAAGAGAAAAGCATAAGAAACGCGTTTCGCTTACTGGAAGGATCCTGTTCGGAGGAGAGGAACTTGTCGACGATCTCCGGCGCGCTGTCGAGCAGCTGCTCCCCTTGGGGAAGGTTGTAGACGGACATGACGGCGAGGACGGCGTTGCGGCGGACGAAGGGGTGGCGATGCTCGAGGTTAGAGAGGATGGAAGGGATGAGAGGCTCGATGATCTCAGACTCATTGAGGCGGCAGAGGAAGCGGAGGGTGACGCCGCGGATGTACTCGTTGGGGTGCTGGAGGTTGTTGCGGAGGTTCTGGCAGATTAGGATCATCTCGGGGAGGACTTTGCCTCGGGAATCGGTCTTGTCAATGATCTCGAGGTAGAGGAGGAGGAGCTTCTGGATGGTGTGGTCCTCGGAGGGGAGGACGTAGCGGATGATGGTGATGAAGAGCTGTGGAATGGTTTCGCCGTTGAGGAGGAGCATGATGGCCTTCTTCAGTGCCTCGATCTTCGCCGTGACGTCGTTGGCCTCCAGCGCCTCCTTGATCTCGTTGGCCAGCGCCGGCGTGCCCTTGTCGAAGTGGACAACCAGAGTGCAGGACTTCTCCATTGCTCTGATCTGCAATTCTCTCAGACCAGATCTGATTTCGCCAATTCCAAATCACACGGAAACTTCACAATTACCAAGAAGAACAACACGAAGAAGACGAAGCGCAAGCAGATCTGTGGGATCTGAGTGAGTGAAAGAAAAGAGAAACAAAGAACGAACACGCGAAAAAACACACCCTTCAATGTCGTTGCTCGTTTTCAGTTTTTAACACCATCCAAACCACTCTCACTCCTCCTTGGGCTTCCATGCCTTCTCTGGGCCTCAACTTTGTTTGTCCATCAGCCACCACCATGCAACAAAAAATTACTCCACTGGGTCCTATTTGGGCTCTTAGATCTTTTACTTACAGAACCTCAATAATTTCTTTTTACACTCCTACTGTTTTCAAAATAACTTAATTGCCCTTAGTATGTTGCAATAATGACAGGCGAGGTGTACCACACTGGTTTTGTAAGGTTTTTTCTTAAACTCTGCACTTCAAAAGCGGGGAGTTTCTTTCTACACCCTTACATTTTTCTTCTTGTATCCCTATATTCATGAAATACCGACATTGCCCTTTTACAGTTTTATGTGATTCTAGAATAGAATTCTGTAAGAAAAAGTGTTTTTCAAATAAGGGTTTAGTAAGGAAAGGATATTCTCAAATAGAAATTTCCAAAGACAAAAAATTATTTCATAATATATTTCTTTTGTCTCCGGATTGATAAATTCAGAATTAATAAATGTATCAGAAATATTTCAAAACAATTCAAAATAATTTTTAAAGAGTAAAACAATCTTCTTAAAAAAAATAGTTGTTGAAAGATATTTATTAGGTTACAGGAGAAAAAACAACATAAAAACCTTCATATTAAGCATCTATAATTGTAATTTGAGTCTCAGCCTTTTATTCATAAAATATATCTTTCGGAAGAATTTCAAATTATATAATTTAAAAAATATTTCATAATTTTTGTATTAAGTATTCCCAAAAAAAAAATCTTCCGGATTTCTTGAAACTTAATAAATATTATTTCAAATCGCATTGTGCAGAATTCTAAAGTTTTTTTTTTATCAAGTTATGCAATTAAGAACTTATCCTACGATTTGAAAGCTTACATCTGATCTTTGGGAATATACGATCTGGACCAAGATTTATAGTCAATTATTATTCCAAATTACTTAATATAAAAGGCATCGTACAATTTATTAAAACTTTGGTATCTCCGTTGTTATAAAATAATAAGAGAAATTAATATTGAGAATAAAAAGAGGACGGAAATTGTTTCCTGCACCTAATAACTTTAGAACGCAACTAATTGACTTTTAAAAAATTTAAATTGATTTTTGTACTGAACGGTCGTTATGTTGTTTCGTTTTGGTTTTCATAATCGAACTTATCGAACGTGTTACGTTCGTTTAGACCGATAAACACTTCGGTTTAATTACGCTCAATAAAGGTCAGTGAAGTTAAGTCATCATTAGAAATTAGATAATACATCTCTAAGCGCGATCCATCTTACTAATTCGGTCCAACAAGGTAGGTTCATTAAAATAATATAAATAACACATATTTAAAGAAGCAGGTACGTCATTTATTACTGCACTCCATCTGAGTGTATTTAAAGAAAAGTATTCGAAAAACTCAAATTTATCAGAAATGTATTTTGAAATATCAAGAAACTCATTTTGAGTTGCACTCTCCACATTCCGCATCATTGATTGGGTGCAAATTTATTGGGTGAAGGCAATTATCGGGGTGATTCTCCTTACACCCAATCAAAGTAGACTTGTACCCAATTGCGTTTGTGAAAATACCGAAATACTCTTAATGAATATGAAATTAGGTTAACTTATTTTTGCACTCATCTCACACCCAACAGAATTTCAACTTCGTTTCTACCATTCTCGCACCCCACACTCTTTCACCAGTGTTCGCATCCTCGCACCTTCGTTGGCATTTTTCTGACAGCGGAGGCTTGACTGGAAGGAAGGCGACAGTGAAGGAAGGCACCGGAGAAGACAAGGTCAATATGCGTGTGCGTTGTGGATATTTCTACGCGGAAGTCATTCTTGACTTCCAGATATTTTTGTGCGGAAGGGAGTTGTGTGTTGCGGATATGTTCATCCGGGAGTGTTTAAATGACTTTCAGATATTTGTATGCGAAAGGTAGTAGTGGTGGACTGCGGATGTCTTCATCCAGAAGGGTGTGAATGCATTTCGGATAATTGTGTGCGAAATATAGTTGTGCGAATGTTCATTGATGTGCCTACTATGTTCATTGATCCATAAGCTCTTTTTAAACTTTGGACATGGCATCCAAAACTTTCAACTGCAAATGAAAAATACTTATGGATTTTTACATTCGTAGTGACTAATAATGGCTTCCGAACACCAACATCCGTAAGACACTAAATACACTTCCGAATAACGATATCCGGGACTACCTCAGTCGAACGAAACGCGAAAAAACAATTCAAATAGGTTTTTACCTCACAACAATGTAAATCGCACCTTAGCCTGAAAACGTCCCTCCACAACCACCTCCTTTACAGCTCCTCTGCAGCTCAAACCATCACCAAAACAAACCAAACTTCTTTGCAGCTCACCTTACACGTTTTTTCAAAATAAAGAAAACAAGGGTACAATGAGGTTTTAGAAAATTCATCGGGTGTAGAAAGCAATTGATTGGGTGCAGGAAGTAATTGCCCAATTGTCAAAGAGGATGCATGAAACAAAAGCCTTTTTATAAAACCTTTTCCGCCCAATAACTATTTTTGTATATTCATGGTCCAATTTTGAGGAAAATTCTTCCTGTACTCCCGTGCCTTTTGTCTGCACCTCCACAGAATAAGTAAAATGACAATTTTATCCTTCTCAACCGCAGCGAGCCCTACCTTCAAATTTCACCACCGCAGTAGCTCCCCACCTCCATAGTAGCCCCCAATGTCACAACACCTCCCATGTCAATCATCCAACCCGTTACCTTTTGAAATACAAATTAATGAATTTAATATATTATGAATTCTAGAATTTAAAATGCAAAATTTGTATTATAAAATTTAAAATTTAAAATATATTATTTTTGAATCGTAGAATCCAAAATATATTATATTCTAAACTCTAAAATCTAAAATACAACTTTATATTTGGAATTGTATAATTCAAAATACAAATTTTGTATTTTAGATTATAGAATTTAGAATGCCAAATTTGTGAATTGTAAAATTTAGAATAGACAAATTTAGTATTTTGACAGAGATTTTTTATTCATTTTCAGATATTAAAAGAGACTTTATAGAATACGAACATAAACATTATTATAATTTTTCAAAAATTGTTGGATATTATGGATGAAATAAAAGGACAATAATTGTTGGGGACACATGCCAAAAGTAAAAATCTAATTTTTTTATATTATCTTCAAGAATTTTGTCAACGGATTTTATTGTCAATTTTAGGATTTTGATTTTGTTTTTATATAACCCATCGCTATAACTTACTTCTCTATCTTTTTGAGATAAAACATTCACACAAAGAATCGTGTTTTTTTACCTAAAAAATGTTTATTCTCACAATAGCATTTTGTGAGTTTCACTTCTTAACACGGTCCTTCTTTTAGGTAAAATAAAATATTTCCATTAACTAAAATTAATCTTTGCATAAATTTCTTTATGTATAAGTTCTATATTATACGGATAATTAGGCTAAATTTAAATACCGTTAATCGTAATTTATAAGTCATTTATTATATGATTCTTATTTATGACGTTAAATTTATAATAGTAGTGTCGAGATGTTAAAATGTAAATTAGTTCTTCATTTACATATAATTACAAATAAACAACATTAATATTTATCATTAATATCGTGTAACAATTACGATTATTGATTTCCTTAATGATGGGGATTCTGTCTTTTAACTTAAATATTTGCATTTCTCAATTTCCACGGGTAGAGAGAATTCTTTTGCCAAAAAAAGTTAGATTTCAATATTAAATAATTATTTTATATGAGCGTGATTGTTAAAATATTATGTTCACACAATAACATCATTTTATTTATTTATTAATGTTATAATTATATTTACTCATTAATGTGCTTCTAACTTTATCTAATTTATTTATTTTTTAATATTATAATTATATTTATGCTTTAAAGTTCACATTAAATTATATTGAGTTGTCTCTAATCTCATTAAATTTCATTTAATAATTATCTTTAATCATTGGAGTATTTCTAATTCATCTTTAAGTAATTATATTTTGTTTTAATGTGTATTCATACGAGTTTGATTGAAATCAATCTTATTTTCTATGTTTAAAAATAGACAACGAAGTTATAATTGATAGTTTTTACTAGTGGATCAATTTTTATTTTTATTTTAAATTCTACATTTTTTGTTTAACTGTAAATATTTACCTCAAACAAAAATATGACGAGACAATTCTCTATGTCCAGAGCTTATTTTTTTGTTCAATTGTAAAACAGGACAAATTAATTCTCTTATTTTTGTTCAAGCAAAAAATCTTTTAATATTTTTTTAAAAAAAGTAACTAAAGTAATGCATATTTAAATTTAAGTTTATATATGTGTTGTGTGTATATTTATAAAAATATTTAATGATGCAATATTTAGCCTATTTGAGCTCACATTTGAAAAATAATCATATGGAAATGCATTCAATTAAGGTATGTTATTTTGAATTGAAAAATTTGTGGTCAAATAATTGGGATGAGATATTAAGTGAGTCTATGGTTATAAATGCAGGCACATTAATAAAGATTTAATGATTTAAATAATGCAAATCAAGACATCAAATTATGAAAAGTTGAGAGATTTTTGTGTATAAATATTTATACATTGAACATATATTAACAAATGGAGAGTTGATATATGTGTAGATCAAAATTTCTTAGAACAAGTCAAGTGTTAATCTCTTTTAAGACATGTTTCATACAAGTTTTTTAGAATATAATTATTTATATTTTCTATCTTTCATCTATTTGAATTTAGGTTGGTTTTATTATGTTTAAAATAAAATTGATTAGATAAAATGTGTTGAATTTTTAAGATATACTTGAATTGTAATTAAAATGTGTAATTATCTCACTTTTTTTTTATCGTTTGTCAATGCTTTAATTGTACTTGATAGATGAACATATGTTTGTCCATTTCTAAAAGACAAGTTGGGGCCACTTAGAATATTTTAATTTCACATGTTTACATATATTTTTTTTAATCCCTTTTCTTTATATGAAGTTTTACAAATGACATATTTAAAAGGGGAAAATAAACTAAATATGTGAAATATAAACAAAATGTAATAATAAGTTGAAGAAAAAAAAAAGTAACAAAAGCTTAACCGAGAATACATTTTATTTTTCTACGTAATTTTTGTTTTTCATTTATCTCGAAAAAAATGTTCCATATAGTAGATTTAGAAAAATAAAGAGAAAGAAGAGGAAAGAAAAGAAGAAGAAAAATAATTAAAAGCAAGATTGATTGGTTAAAAGGAATTTAATAAAAAAAATAAAAGAATCTTATTTATCACTAATAAATTTATTTTATTAATTATTTTCAATATTATTTATTTATTTTTATTATCATAATAAAAAAGAGAAAAAAAAAACAAGTACTAGAAAACACATTTAACCTAATTTTTGAACATGCATTACAACATATTTCAGCGTGAAAAATTCTTTCTCTCTTACTTTTTGTTTCCCTCTTCTATTTACACATCTTTCATTTATTCACGTATTCATATTCCCTATCTTTCCACTATCTAAACCAAACCACACTCATTGACTATTTAAAAACCTTAACTACTTTCTACCACCCAAATGACACATAGTTCTTGTCTTTTAGTCTTGATTGTTCCTTCATTAAAAAAAACTAAAATTTTCTCACATATAAACAAACAACAATTGCTACACATGTTGTTTGTTACTATACATCACATTACAAATATTTCATTCATTAGTATAATTTTATATGAAAAATAAATTTTGTTTCTACCATAGATGAGTTCGATTTATTCGAGATAAATATTGAAGTTGTACGAGCTATTAACTTTTTACTTCAAGAGTTATAGAGTTTTGGTGATGAGAATCGAGTGATCGTTCATATGCAGAATAATTATAAGAATTTCTTACACTTAAAATCAGTAAAAATTTAGAGATCAAGTCAATAGGAGCTTAGAAACATATAAATAATAAATGAGTAAAATATTCAATTAACTTATATATGTTAGTTTTTTTTTATAATTCTAGGATCTATGATCCTACTAACAATGTTGGGAGTTCTGAAAATAGAAAATTAAATAAATTTATAATTTTTATTATTAATAAATTAATACAATGTCTTAATGAAATTAATATAATAATATTTTCAGGTGATGAAACAAATGATAAGGAAAGAGAGGGGCTAAAGAGTAAAATATTATTGGAAGCCGTTAATCCATGACTTTATATACAAATATTTCAAAAGTTGATTCTAAAATCGGTTAAATATACTATAACACGAAATTGGTCGATCTAAACTTTAGATCATCTAAATGTTTATATTATGAAAATGATTGAAATATGTTATTTTGTGTGTGAAATTGATTCAATTTGAGGTTTCAGTTCATCAATATATTACAAATGGTCATCTGCAATAAAAACAACAAAGATTTTTTTAAAAAACTAATAATTTTGAAAAACAAATAATAATCATTTCAAAATATTTCAATTATTTCCATATCTAGATGATTTAAAATTTGAATAAGAGACATTTCATGTTATAATACAAGAATAAAATATATATTTAACCCTTCTAAATTTAAATTGAAGAAAACTATATTAAAAAAAGTTAAAATAACTTTTAAAAAGAAAATAATAAAAAAAAGCAAGGAGGAATTAGCGCGGGAGTTTTTAAAGCCATAGTTTGAGGCGGATTAGCAGGGATTTGGAATATCCAATTCTTCGCATTCAATTAATTTGACTACACATACTTTATATTAATCACCTCAATTTTTAATCACATTCAAAAACATTTATTAACAAGACACATAACTAACCATCAATGCACCTTTGGTTGACTTCTCATAACCATAAACAATTATAAATTCTAATTACCTTATACAATAATTAATTAATTATCAGTATAACTAATTAATCACTTCCTTATTTTTATGTAGAGATAATATTATAAATGTTTTTCAGATAATTTAATTACAATTTCTTTTCTTCAGAGTAGCAACGAACTAATTTTTTAATTATTATAGTACTCAGTACTGAATAAATATTTAATATAATATGCGTTTTAATATCGTCAATATAGTCATACATCTTTAAGAAGAACTTGAGGCTAATATCAGTTTATATACTCTCTCTTCCCTTAATTCATCAAATTTTTTTAAGACAAAACTGTAACGAAACATCGATTTTCAAAACGAAAAATACTTCGATTGTGTTAATTGACATTAACGATGTTATCTCTAATTTAAAATCCTAATAATGTGTATTTATGTGTTATTAACAAATGTTTTGAAAAGCTAGTGTACTAATTAAGACTAATAATAGTAGTTTATAAATTTACTGTTTAATTGTTTTTGTATTATTTGGGTGAATTAGGTTTTGCGTATATCTCGGTTAACAGGATCTGCGTGACTTTTTTGAAATCCGAAATTTTCATTTGAGTCTCTTTATTTAGGGCGCTGATTAAGTGGTTATAATTTTTTTTCAGTTTTTTGTTTTGAAATTAAACATGTTTTACATAAATGGAGTTAAAGTTATTTCCAATTTAATCTTAAAATGTTTTTATATTACTTTTTCAAAAGTAAGAAAAAAGAATTAGTGACATCGACGTCGCACTATCACACACGAGGACTACCGTTATTAATATTTTTTTAATTAATAAAATGTTTTGGTATGAACCTCCTTGGTTTAAGATGCGAACCTATATCAAAAGAATTAAATAAATATATATGTCGTTTGTAACTATTTTTTATTGATACAGTGGTTATTTTCTATCATTTTTAATCTATCATTATATATGTTATTTTTTGAAATAAAAATAATATTATTAAGGTTAAATATATTTGTTTTCATTATAACGTCAACTTGATTTTTGTTTTTATTCAAACTTTAGACTATTTTGATGTTTGTAGTATGGAAATGATTGAGATGGATTTAAATTCTACTTTATCAACTCATTAGAAGTAGTTATATTATACGTTAATTTGCAATCAAAGCAAAATCAAATTTAAAAAAAAATTATATATATTTTTTAAAATGATAATCATTTCCATACAAGATGATTTATTTCAATCATTTTCATACTACAACTACCTAGATAGTTTAAAGTTTAAACCAGAGATAAAATAAATTTTATGTAATAAAATAATGACAAAAAACATATTTAATCTATATTATATTGACTTAAACAATAAATACAATAATAAAAAAAATGGTGAAATTGATTTTTATTATAGTTATTAGGTTGGGTTGGTCCTGTGTCAACCAACAACCAAGTGGGTACATACATAGTTTATATAAGTGAGGAGACTAAAATTTGGATACAATCCAATGGTTAACAATTAGAAACATTCACAATCTTTGCTTTTGAAATAACTCAAATAGAACAAATTTCAATCTAAATCAAACTATATGGTTATTGACCTTAAATCATGCCATCAACAATAATTAATATATATATATATATAATAGTGTTATTTGCTATCATTCAACTATCCACAACAATTCAAGTCATAAGAATGAATTTAAAATAGTTTTAATTCAACTCAATTTATAAGAGATGTTTGTTTCCTAATAAAAAAATTTCAAAAGAAAAGATAAAATTAAAATCTCACCTAACAACTAATATTTTAATTAGAAATTCAATCAACATATATAACAATTATCTCATCTAATTGTACGTATTGGAGTTGTATTGGAGTTACCAGAGGAAAATGTAAAAATATTTTAGGAAAAAAAAACTCCTACAACTTATCTCGCCTTGCCTATGATTTGATGAGTTGACGGGTTAGTGAGTCGGATCAATACATGCTGGTGGATTCAAAAAGTTGATCCGATTCGACCAAATAATGACAAGTTGATGGATCAGACCAATACAAACGGATGGATTCAAAAGGTTGACCACTCCACCTAAATAATGACGGATTGACGAGTCAATCCATTGGATCTGACTTATTTTTGTCATCTCTAAGAGGATAGAAAATGACATACCTAAGATTAATAAATTATATAAAAAACAATTAAAACATATAATTAAATAATTAAAAGTCTAACTTATATAGTGTTAAATCACATTTAAAATTTAAAAAATTAATACTTTTAACCATTTTTCAAAAGTATAAAAATGGTTTTTTAAAACAAGGTTTTAATTTCGAAGGTGAATAAAAAATACAACTAAGAAGAATTCCTCAATAAGAAAATGCTTCACACTCATAACAAAAGAATGAAAAATAAATTTATTTCAAGGAGGTAAGACATTTTGATTGGAATGATTTGTAGTTTTTTGAAAGTTGATATTTTACAATGTGTGGCCATTGGCTTCGGATCTGGAGCTGAGGCTGAAGAAGAATATAGAATTACCACACTTGTTTTTATTAACCACTCTTTTCTCAGTATGCTATGCATAACACCAAATCCCAATCAAGCTACTTCACCATCTATGCGTTGGCATCAATTATTATTCACATTTTAATATTAAAGTCATTTTTTAAAGATCTATGCTCTTAAACTACCACCATCCTAAGAATCTTAATAATGCATATACTTTTATGCCCACAGATCTCATATATATATATATGAAAATTATTGCATGTAATAAACATTAAAGCAAAGATTACAATACAATTTTGTTGCTAACTTTTTAAATTCATTAGATATTTTCATATCTAGATGTTAAAGTCTTATTCTTTCATATACAAATTTAGAAATTTTGACGTGTTTTCTAAATTTGAATTTATAAAATGATGTTATTATTCTGCTATGTTTAATATACACTCACATCGTTTAAGAATCAAAATCAATGACAGTTCATATATTCTTTCATCCTTTAATTTATTGAAATATTTTTTAAAGATAAAATCGTGATGAAATACCGATGCGCGAACAATACCTCAAATACAGGATTTTTTATAACAATACCATCTCTCCGACCTTAATTAAAAATAATTTTGAAGAATTAATAATAAAATACAATATTTTATATATTAGTAAAAAAAAATGTTCCCATTGATTTTTAGTGAATATTATATTATTTATTTATCTTAAGATATTAATTGAACCACATATGATAGGTAAATATACAAATAATTTAATATAATTTTCTAAATAATTATATAATATATATATATATATATTGAATATTTTTCCATCTATACTTTTAAGATGGACATTTGTCATATAAAATGTCGATGTCCTGAAAAGTTGATCTGATAGCTCAATGATCAAACCTAACTCGAACGATTTTTACAAAATAATGTTAAAATATTTTAACTATAACACTAAATTATGAATTATATGTTTTTTCCTGTGAAATCTGTGAAAAAGAAAGATTCAAAACATAAAAGGAAAATATAGGAAAACACACGTAAGATCTTAGGAAGAACATCATTGTCAGGAGTAGTGTCGGTGATGAAGTAAGGGAAACACAAACTCTCACTCTCTCTCTCTCTTTCTCTCACTCATTATTTAGTTACTGCATCAACTTGGGTTTTTGTCTTAGTATCACACACTGTGTTCCCCACCTCCATGTGCAGCTAAAGCTGCTTCCTTTCTTCTGGGTCTTCATGTTTCACTTCTACTTTAAGTTCACTACTGATTCTCAGTTCTGATCCTTCCCCATTTAGATATTTTCCAGATTCATTCAAAGACACCCTTTGCAGCACAAGAGCAGGCTCAGATCATGGGAGTGGATTTAAGGCAAGTGGTGGCGGGTGTGCTCACCCTCACAATGTTCGTCATGCTCATACACATGATCAAAAGGGACCATTTTGATGCTGTTGATGTAAGAAATTCTGGCTCCTTCTTTTTCATTGCTGTCTCTCACATTACACACACCACTTCATTTCATATGGTACTCTGAATTGTTACTGTCAAACAAGTAGCCAGGGATCTGGGTTCGTATCACAATGAAATGAATGAAACACAAGGATCAGGTGAAACCATGTTGTGTTTGGTTTGTGGAGATGATAGATCCTTAATTAACAGTTCATGAATTGAGAAAAAAAATCTGTGGCCAAATCTATCCCAACGGATTAATCAGGCTCAGGCCTTTTAGACAGTAAAATTTGCTATCTCTCATTTATCTGCCTTTGGTCTTCTCTTAACCAATCTCTCTCTCTCTCTCTACCTAATTTTCTTAGCAAACCCAACTTTAGAATCCATTTTTTTTAACTCTATTCCAGACTTTCCTCCTCAAAGAAAAAGAGAGTGTGATTCCAATTCAATACATGTCCTAGTTCTTTTCTAATGCTTATTTATTCCTCTTGTAATTTGTCAATATAACTTCAATGAGCTTATTTCAATGGTATTTCTTTGTACCTTTTGCACTGTAGGATAAACTACCTGGAACAGAGGATATCAGCTTTGAAAGTACAAACTTTGAGACTACTCATGTTAGAAAGAACATAGGGATTTGGAAGGGAGATGTTGATGAGTTAAAGCCTTGTTGGGTTAAGCCATCTGAAGGTAAAATTTGATTTTAAGGCCTTGCAAACTTAAGTGATGCCTGTGCTCGACCTTGTTTGTCGGTATTAATTCATATTTTGGCCATGTCTTCCAGACAGCAGCTTTGAGCAGACTGAGGGGTTTGTTACCTTTTCTTTAACCAATGGCCCGGAGTACCATATATCTCAGGTATCATTCAACAATTTCTCTTGTCTCATTGAAGAGTTGTTTATGCATAAGTTATGTAAAGATAGTTGCTGCTATTTTTCTAACATCAGCTCCTCTCCACACCAAAAAGGATCAAACCATTCCTATTGATCATGATCCCTTCTTTTTGCTTCTGGTCTACTTGCTGACTTTAATTGATCATTTCTCTGAATATGTTGTTTAATCTAACTTTTTCCTTAATGCCTAATATTGAGTTCCACTGTCCATTTTGATTTTTCTTATTATCACCCTTCTTGCCTGCTGCTGTTAGCTCTTTATTATTGTCTCATAACTCTTAGTGAAGTTTGATCATGAGATATGTATTCTTAATCCAAAATTTCAATTAGTATTTCCCACATTATGTAAATTTCTGGTAATTCCTTGTCCAGATAGCAGATGCAGTGCTTGTTGCTCGTAGTCTCGGGGCGACACTTGTCATCCCTGACATTAGAGGAAGCCAACCTGGTGACAAAAGGTCAGTGCTGAGGAAAATGTTGATGCAAATTGTTTCTCTCATTTCAATTTCTACTGTAGTTGAACATATTTGTGAGTGGAGTGGAGGGGGGTATTTTGCATCTTTTTAAGAGTAACCATAGCAGTTTTGCTAGCTCGTTATGCTTTCTATTGTACTGGTATTGATCATCTTATTTTGCCATATGAGAGTATAAAAGACCACCCAAGTTTAAAGTTAAAAACTGGAAAAATGACTCAAGGTTCTCAGCTTTTAATACATGAAAAGCACTTCTATGCTTTGTTATTTTCAAGGTCCATTCATATTCAAGCTTGTTTTGGATGTAGCTTAATTTGAAAATGCCACATTCAGATGACATTGTGAAATACCTTACTGTTCAACTCAATTTGAAATAAGTCTGATTTACTCTTAAGCACTTGCATGTGGCTAATATAACTTATGTCTCAGGAACTTTGAGGACATTTATGATGTCGATGTGTTCATGAAAAGCATGGAAGCAGTGGTCAGAGTGGTAAAGGATCTTCCTTCTCACATATCAACGCATAAAATTGCTGCCGTGAAGGTCCCTAATCGGGTTACAGAAGACTACATTGCTAAACATGTTGAACCTATCTATAGATCAAAGGGGAGTGTAAGGCTTGCCACTTATTTTCCTTCAATAAACATGAGGAAGGCAGGGAAAAAAAGTGATGCCGATTCTGTTGCATGCTTAGCAATGTATGGAAGCTTAGAGTTGCAGCAAGAAACACATGACCTTGTAAACTCAATGGTTGAAAGACTTAAAACTTTAAGCCGAAAATCGGATGGCCAATTTGTAGCTGTGGATTTGAGGGTTGAGATGTTGGATAAGAAGGGATGCCAAGGAAGTGATGGTGATAAAGAGAAGAGTTGCTTCAATCCACAAGAGGTTGCAGTGTTTCTGAGGAAGATTGGTTTTGACAGGGACACTACTATCTATGTGACACAATCTAGGTGGGATGAGAGCCTTGATTCTCTCAAAGATTTGTTCCCTAAAACATATACAAAGGTGAGAGTGAGATATTTGTTACTTCCTCTTCTCATACACAAACTTTATTCATTGAATGTTCAGATAAATTTCAGCATTCAAGGACACATTTTTTTTGCAGTAACCATAATAAATTTCATACTTTCTGTCAAATTGTTTCAGGAATCCATCATACCAGCAGATAAGAAGAAAAAGTTCCTAGACTCTAAAGATTCTGAGTTGGAGAAAGTGATTGACTTTTACATTAGCTCTGAGAGTAATGTTTTCGTACCAGCAATTTCAGGTCTATTTTATGCAAATGTAGCTGGTAAGAGAATTGGCTCTGGTAAATCCCAGATACTGGTTCCAGCTAATATTCCAGATTCATCTGCTTCTGCCTCCCGTTTCTTGTCCCATTATGTTTCCAAGAAAAACCACTTTGCCTATTCTTGTTACTGTTAGTTAGTTCCAAGGGAAGACAATCTTAGTATTCTGTATGTACCAAATGTTGTGTACCAATTCTCCTCCTCAATCATGCTTTCCAAAATTTACCCTTTTGGGGTATTTTAGTGTTTTGGCCTAAGGCTTTTTGCTTGAGTGTTCACCAAAAAGTTGAAGTTACTCTCATTTCACATGTACACAGGGCTTTCTGAACTGATATTTTAGTTTGTAAAATTATGGCTGCCCCCATATTTATTTCATGTAACTGGTGAAACAATTCATATTCCATTCATTGGGTGTTTTAGGCACATCCATATTGAGATTGAGTTATCAAGAACTGTATCCATAATATTAGTTCTTTTACCATTTTCTTATAGCTGATACTGATAGAGTAACTTTTTATGTTTTTAGTTTGTTTTCCTTCTATCTTTACCTTTAGTAGGCTCACAAATTTTGATATGTTTATGTTGGACAAGAACTCACTTCATATAAAACTCAATTCAATGAATTCATTGTATTCAGAAAACCAAATTTTTCTGCTTTAAGAATTCTTTGACTTTAAACTCCCTTTTTTAAGGAAGAGTATGAAAGAGGAAACAAAACTGGTAGGTGATTGAAGTTCATTTTCAAGAATATTTTTGGAGTCATCATGATATGAAGTATCCACTAATTACTTATATGTAAAGTCAATAATCAATAAAAAAAGAATATCAATTTAAAAACTTAGATATCTACAACCATTTTTTTACTTTTTCTTTCATACAAAACTTTGACAATTTCTTTAACCATTCAGAATATAATAATACATCCTATTTAAAAAATAAAAATAAAATATTTTTTCTTAGTTCAAAGATCAATAAAACAAATTTAAAAGAATAAATAATAACATATACAAATATTAGAGAAGTTGCCTAACAATTAACTAATAAAATCTCACAATTTTTTTTTTATAAAAAACCTTGATTATTCTACGCTCACACAGAGAAAAAAAAATGTTGTCTTATAAGTCATACAAATATAAGCTTTAATTTAAATAATTTTTTAACATAATTAATCTTAAATTTGTCTTATGGCAAATAATGATCTATATAAAGAAAATAAAACTAAAAATGAGTACGTAAATAAATAACAAAATACAAACTTAAATATAAAAAGATGTTTCGTTGATGATAGGCAATAATAGTGATAGATTTACAATATTTTCATCGAAAGACTAAAATATAAAAATTAAATTAAATTATAAAATTAATTTAATATTTTAAAATATATAAATAAATTGAAGTTATAAAAAAGGTGACTGATTCTATGTCAATTTATCGAAATATGATCAAATCCAACAAAGATGAATTTACAAAACATAAATTTATCTCTTTTAAATTTGAATCTTTATCACTTCTTATGAATAGATAAAATAAAGTTTGTCCTTAATATATATTGTCATACATACTTTATATAGAGAAGTAATCGAATAATAGATGATAATACAAATAATTCAATAATAAACTTATTAAAACTATGGAGTATTAATTTAATGCAATAACATATATAAAGTTGTTAACAAACCTATTATGTATGTAATATCTATTTATATTTTGAAATATTTAAGCATAAAAGGATCTTATTTATCATTTTGTCTCAGATTCATAAAATCTTATGATTGAATCTGTTTACCTTAGTGAGGTCTTTTCCTCAAACCAAAATTTCCTGTTTTTAACCTTGTTGAAGTTAATACAAATATGATTTTTCTTATTTTGTTTTCCCTAACATAACACAAAGTGTGTATAGTAAACAAAGTTGTGTTATTTTAACCTGTTTGTTCAAAATTTGACTTTTGAACTGTTTTGTTAGAGTAAATCCTATTTTGGTGTTCTAATGTTATGAATATATAATCACTTAATTATATATATATATATATATATAAAGTGATGACAACATTTTTTAATATGCATTAATTTCTCTCTGAATAATGCTAGAATGCAACCTTTAGATATATACTTTTTTATTTATTTATTGGTTTAAATTTAATAAAAATGATAAAAGTAGGATTAACATTAAATATAATGCGAAACCCACAAGTTTTGTGCGTTTTAAAAAAAAAAACGTGTTAGAGAGTATGTTCAAATACTAAATTCTATTTATTATTTATTTAATGTTTTCAATATTTATATAATAATTGATTTTTTAAGTCATTAATTCATGAGAAAAAAGAGAACGTACTTTCGTCGAATATACGTGTTTATAATGTTTAATTGAATATACATTCAGCAAGCCGTCTTAGCTCAGCTGGTAGAGCGCATGGCTTTTAACCATGTGGTCGTGGGTTCGATTCCCACAGACGGCGTAAACTATTAGAGTTAATGTTTTTCCCTATTTTCTGAAATATTTTTTTAAGGTGAAGTTGTGTAAATAAATTTTGTGAGACAATTGAGGGTAATTATAGGCATACCTTATCAACTAAATGTTTTTACTTTTCATGTTTGTTTCTGATTCGTTTTCTAAAATATTTTACAATTTAAAGTTGTATAAATAAATTTTGTGGGACAATTGAGGGTAATTATAGGCATACCTTATCAACTAAATGTTTTTACTTTTCATGTAATGGTCAACTAAATGTTTTTACCTTTCATGTTTGTTTCTGATTCGTTTTCTGAAATATTTTATAATTTAAAGTTGTGTAAATAAATTTTGTGAGACAATTGAGGGTAATTACAGGGCAAACCTGACAATGGTCGTTTTGTGGAAATTTGTTTATTACCATAGGGACGATAGTTGGATTGAAGTTGGATTGAACTTGTAGAGATTGCCTGATTCAATTAAATTGCCATGTTGATTCGTTCGATAGAGCTTGTTTTTTCTTAATAGTTTTTCATTGTATTATCGCAGAGGGTATATTACGAAAATCCTAAAAAAGAATGGGAATAATTGGAGGAACATTAACTCGTTTAGTCACTTTTGGCACTGTAAAAATTTGTGTAGAAGAAATAATAATAAATAAATGTATATGAAATGGCTAAAAGCCTAAAATACGCTATGATTTACTTTGTTTGGGGAATCGGATCTTGCAATTGCTAGAAAGCCAGTTTGATAGTATTAGTGGCAACTCTAACAGTATCTAGAAATTTTACAATGTACATTTGAACCAAAATTTTTAGAAAATGAAATGATGTTAAAAGTAGAAGGAATCACGAAATGATTGCTTTATGCTTAAACCCCTTCGGGATTTATTTGAGTAATATACATTACATTGGAATTCTAGAAGCTTGATTCAGTAAAATGTAGCCAAAATGTACTGTATATTGTAACTGGTGAGAAGTTAGCTTAATAAGAATTGCTGGTTATCCCCTGCAGGAAGCGGTGCCTATTGTGTAGCACGAGATCTAGTCCTTTTAAATCTCCTCAGTGGCTTCATGAAGTAACGAGCCAATGGTGTTTTGGGAACGGGAATGAATTTTCCAACTATAGCAAGGGGCCAGCTGTAAGATGGCAAAAACAATAACCATGAGATAAGATTTGTTGCAAAATGCAGAAGCTTCTGTTTGAATCATACAACCAAGCTAAAATATGTTTAGATAATGGTCGTGTTGTATAATGAAGCAGATAGAGAGGTCTTGAAATGTGGACAATGCAGTTGAGTGAACTAAACTAACCTGACAAAGCCAATAATAAGAGAAGCAAGCCACAGCTTCCAATCAAGCCTCACTGTTGTGGTGAACTTTCCAAGGAACTCGATGATGAGTATCTAACAATTTGAAGCAGAGTGAGAAAGCAAACAAATGTTAAGAAATAATAATAATAATTAAGGACACAATGGAAATGGTTATTCACCTGAAGTATAAAGGTCGCTCCAACAATTCCCATGAAAAGTTTGTTCTTCGTCACTCCAACGAAAACATTCTTTTCCTCGGGTTTCCGAGCATTGAATTCATTGAATATCTGTAATTTGAAACATTAAAAATTGTTTGATAAGAATTAGCTGAACTTTTATAGTTGCAATTCTCTTTCAAAATGAGATGAAGGGAAAAGTGGATTTAAACATATCAATCCACTGTTCTAAACATTCAATAATTGAACATGGCAACTGGTTTCTGCAAACAAACTGAAAGTTTAACACATTTTTCTAAAATCATTGTTGGATTGCTTTTCAAATAGATTGGAAATCCAGTACTATAACATCAATAGTTTTCTAGTACATCCTTCTTTTCACTGTCAGACATTTGAGATTATAGCAAATAAAATAAGCAATTCATCTCCTCGGTTTTACTAAAATTATTTGTAATCTTTTAGTATGCCATCTATCTCTCTTATTTATAACTTTGAAATTTTACATAATATTTTTCTCTTTTTTAATAAGGATATAATTTAAAAATAGTATTTAATAGCATCTTGAAATACTAAAATGACAAATAAAAACATTTTTTTCTTTGAAAGTGAAATAACAAGAAACGGCGGTTATTCTGGGGCTTCTGAGAGATCGCATAATAACTAATGAGAATAAAGGGGTTCAGTCTATCAACAACGAAAAAATTCAACAAGCAAAGGATAAAAGTGATTTTTCAGGGACAAAGACCAGCATAATATTTAAATTTTAAAAATCACTTACTTGACATAGGACGAATGCATTGAATATTAAAGTATTCTTCACTTGAAAGGAATCAGCTCTAGTTTCTTGTTTGGGTAGAATACTTTCACCATGGAAGTTAAGAACAAGAAGAACTGTGATTTGATAGACGGCCTACGATGATAAATAAGAGCCATTAGATAATAGGACATAAATTAATAAGTCTCTCCATAGAATAAACTAATTTAAGTTACCTGCACAGTCAAGTTTCTCCACATGATATTTGTTATAAGAGGTTCTCTGAAAGCCAAACGTAAGATAATAGTCAAAGCGTGCATTTTAACTTAAAACCCAAATAGACTCATCTACTACAGCACGCAAGTGCCTCAAAACTTCTCCAATGCTATAAGTTTTAAGAAATTATTCCCTCACTTTCCAATTCTGTTGAAGCAATCAATATCATTCTCGTCATTTATGTATTTAATTTTATGGCAATTCTAATTAGTTAGAACTGCAATTTATCCTCTTAAGTGCTACCCCGCACTTTGTCCTCTCCCATTGTATCCTTATGTTACAGCACAAAATAGATTTTGATGTGAAATTTAAATTAAGTTGAAAATGGAAATATCATCGTAAAAAAAAGAAAAAGAAAGTGACTCAAAAGCAGTATGTTACGCCTCTTTGGTTGAAATTATACATAAGAAAATCAGAAGACCTGTTCTTATAGACCGTGCCAGTATCTAGTGATTCACATGTACATGTGCATGGGCGTTTATGTGCCAGATCAGTGTAGTTTTAGAGTACTAAAAATATTAAACAGTTGAATGAGAAAGCCAATCAATTCAAACCTTCGGCCAACTGGTGATCTGCGCATTAGGCTGTCTGTTGGCGGTTCAGTAGCCAGTGCAAGGGCCCCAAGTGTATCCATGATAAGGTTGACCCACAAAAGCTGCACCCAAGAGCATGTACATCAAAAACCAGAATTACACAATTTTTCATTGACGATGATTTAGGTTATGTTTGGTATCTGTTTGGGAACGTCAAACGTACATTTGGAGCACAACTTTCGGTCAGAGACATCAAATGAGTTGATACAAACTTATATTTACAAAATTTAATTTAAACATGAATATAACCTGCCTTTGTACGTAATTGTTAGTCTTATTTATTGATGACAAACACTAAAACCCATGAGGAATATAGTTCACAAAGGTGAGTGCTGAACTAAACAAAAAGGACTAAGCTACTTCTCCTACTCATCATCGTGGTTGGCAGCCCATCCAAAACAATAACTTTGAAGAAAGCTCAATCCGCTCAGGTAGTACATCTTACAAATATTACATTACAATAAATTAAAGAAAATCAGGAAATCTTGTTTATGATTGATAAGATAAAGAAGGGCCCGCAATTTCATGGCCTAAAGATTTTGGCTGCGGTCCAAATCTGATTGGATTGCCTGTTTCACCCTCTTTCCGCGTTATTCGGTCAGCATTTTTTTTAAACTGTTTAAATTATAAAAAATATTTTTTCTGACGAAAGCAATGGATAATCTAATATTAAGAAAAAATAATATGATTTAGAACTTACATTTTTAAGTGAGATTTATTGTTTTAAATAGTGTAAAAAAAAATCTTTTATACCATGCATCTACTTTTTTACACTTCATCTTTCATTATTCAAATAAGCAAAGATTTTTCTTCCTTTCTTCTAATTTTCATTTTGTCCTAACAATATATCTTTTCTGTTTTATTTTCCTTCAATTTATATACCTCTTATTTTTATTTTATTTTCCTTCTGTTTAACTCCTCATCCAAGCAGAGCACTAGATTGTAAACGTAGGTGACTCAAATATATAGAGATAAGGAGATTCTTACTTGGACAGCATTTAGAGGAACATCACCAGAAGTTATTGCTGCCACAACATTTATTACAAGAGCAGCAACATTAACTGTAAGCTGGAACTGAATAAATTTTTGAATATTTGCATATACAGAGCGGCCCCAGCGGACAACCTACACAAAGAATGAAATACACATCATACACAAATTACAGGTTAGCCAATCCATTGGACACCTGTGTCTGGGTGAAATAAATCTCTACTTAAGCTAAAACCCAATCATAACCCTCTCCCCAGTGACAAAATAGGCTTGTTTCCCAGTCATGTTAAGTTTATAGCCAACTGGTTTAAGTCGAAAGGGCCAAAAGGAGGTAAATGTAAAAATAAAAGCCTGACAAAACAATACAATGGCAAACGAAAAAGAAATAACTTTTTTTCTAGAATATATTAAGTAATTACAAGCCAAAGTCGCGGGAAAACGAAGACAATACCATACCCAAGCATGTGAATATATTAAAGAGAATATCTACCTTTACTACTGATGCAAAGTTATCATCTAGTATTATAATATCTGAGCTTTCTTTTGCAACTTCAGTTCCTTGGATGCCCATAGAAAGACCAATATCTGCCTAAAAATACAAAATAGTAAAGCACGAGATTAACTATAACAGTAATTATTTCAATAATAAAAAATGGAGGTACAACAAGCACGAAGAAAACTTTCAGATCAAGAATTACTGGAGGTCTCTATGTTAATTGCATCAAATCTGTTGCTAGAAATGCATAAACTTTAACGGCCAAAAAAATGAAAGAAAGCATTCAATTTACTGCTCGTGCGGAGAAAAACACTTTGCTGACAAATAATGGCATTCTTTAGGCTTTAGAAAACATTTTCATAAATAACTACAAAAGTGCCAACCTATTTTCACTAAGTAGTTAACTTTGTGTTCAAATATATGTAAAAAAATATTTTCATAATTTTCAACACAATTTTTTTAAAATAAAAAACAAACTGGGTAACCTTTTTGTAATCATTTGTGAAATCAAGAAATGAAAGCAGAAAACATGTTATCAAACCAAACAGCCCTTAATACTTCCTTGAAAAGCATTCAATGAGACTGGCTTTTTCTCCATTCTCTCTTCATTTCTTCCTCCCCTCTCCAACTTTTCAAATGGTAGTCCACATTAAGCTGGGTTTTTTTTAAAATGTGCTATTAGAAGACAACAGCTACTGGCATGGTAATAGAAAAAAAATGTTTGTTTACAGAAGAATATCTCAAATCACCACTGATTGCTTTTGTATTCCAAAAGTTAGATCGGAAGTAATTATTTATAACAGCAAACTTGACATTCACCGCAGGCTTTTGGCATTCAACTGCGACTACAATCCTACGCGAACACATTAGAACAACCTCGTACTAAAGAACGGAGTATGCAGAACTTCGTGTCTATCAAAACAATTTCAATGAGAAGAATTTATGCAAGTCATGCCAATCAGATACGGACGCTCCATGACATAATGTTCAAATATATATGATTTTCAGTCAAAGGGATGCATCCAAAGAATGACTGACCTCATGAAGTGCAGGAGCGTCATTGGTGCCGTCTCCTGTGACAGCAACAACTTCCCCTCCTTTACGTAGGGCTTGCACAAGCAAAAGCTTGTCATTAGGAGAAGACCTCCCCATTACCTATAATTATTCAAAAAGTCAGAAGAAAATTAAGTATCTAAGTCGGATGTAAGGTGTGGCTAGAGTTATTAACACGAACAGCATTTTCCTGTACAAGATTAAATAATGGAGGACAAAAGGAATCCATCTATCAATATTTACAGATAATACATATAACAAAAAAATCACAATAACCACCTCAAAAAAGGCAAATACACCAAAAAGAGAAGTAGAAATCACAAAGAAACATACAGTTATTTTCTTGGCAATATCTTCTCTTTCCTTTTCAGATAGTTCACGGAATTTCTTTCCTTCAATTATATTTGGCTCAACAGCGTCTTCATTTGAAGCCAGTATTCCACACTCCAAAGCTATTGCCTTTGCTGTTTGGAGGTTGTCTCCAGTAACCATGCGTACCTGTGAATTCGAAACCACCGAATGTGTTGGGTTCCCCCGTGTTACATTTTGGAGTAACACCCATGCCACAGTGAAGCAAAAACTCACAATCAATATGACACAGCACACGTAAGCCATGCCCAACAAACATAAAACTCGTTACCTTAACACCGGCATCAGAGCATAGTTTTACAGCATCTTTGACACCATAGCGACAAGGATCCTGAAGATACAGATTAGTTTTAACTTAAATAAAGAATAAAGGATTGCAGGGTAATTTGAAAGGGATAAGGACCAAGCAATCTCTAATCTCAGTAATAAATAATAGGATTAGGTGTTTAAGAATATAACTACGAATATACAAATCGGAATGCAAGACTCATTTGTACATAAAATGGCAGTAATGAGACACATCAAAAGTTTAAGACTATGCACCAAGAAATCTACCCTTGCAGTTTACCTTTATTCCAACAATAGCAAGCAAAACAAGCTCATGTTCCGGTAAGGACCATTGGTCTAAGTCCTGCTCACTAGATGGAACTTTGTCTAGTTCATATGGCCTGTATGCAATGGCTACACAACGCAAGCTGCGAGCAGCCATATCATTAATAGATTCCTTGAAAAAAGCCTGCAAAAGAATTGTAAAAAAACATATCAAAACAGTTAGAAAATTGTCAACTGCTCTCAGTTGTGATATTTTTGAAGAAATAGTCAGATGCTATATTACCCGATACATAATTGCTTGATTCTACATAAAAGTAATTTCAAATCACACTATAATCACATTGATAAGAAAAAAGAGATATGGTGGTAACCTCAGTCCATGCATTTTTCCTTCATTTCTGATAGTTTATAAACCAAAAGAAAAAAAAAATGCATCTCCAAAGTTCAACTAAATGACTTTCATTCCATCAGCAAACTCTCTAGGACTTTTTTTTTTGTGGAGAAAGTAAACTCTCGAGGACTTCAAACTAAATTTCCTAACCTGTTCCTCTTTAATGGATTGCAATTGACCATCTGAATCAAGATATTGAGTGCATGCTCCGAGAACTATCTCTGCAGCTCCCTTCCAATGTATATGTACTTCAGAATCCCCCTGATAAAAAAATTGAATTAGTATATCTGATTAGCAGTTATCATGCAACCATGCATGTCATATGATTCCATAACAGCATTCATTACTATAACTTGATTTGGTCACAAGCAAAAGTTAAGAATTGAATTACACGGATGAATACATATCTTGTCTAGTTCACAGATTGCTCTAAATGAGATGGTGCATCAGTAAATATTTTTGTCAAAATGATTACCAGCTTCAAAGCAACACCACCTCGCTTTTTCTCAGAATTGAATGGGAACACATGCAGAACTTTTGAATTTGATCTGATAACATCGAAATTCATTCCCAACTGCCATATTCAAATTAGTTCAGCTTCAAATACAACAGATTAAAAGATGTGGGGGTTGGGGCGAGTGATCATGAAAAAAAATTAGTATGGTTATTACCTTTAATGCCCACGAAAGAATTGCCTTTTCTGTAGGAGATCCAGACACCTCTTTCTCTCCGCCGTCCTACCAAATCAAATTCAGCAACAAATTTAATTATTGATAAGCATAAAAAAATATTAATCCGAAATGTTCATAAAATTAGAACGATAGTAGTGATATTTAAAGAGGAGAATAGGTTAATAAAGAATTTTCTATTAGCTTTTATGCTACTAACATTCACAACAAGACCAGCATAATCTCATACCCGTAAAAAAAACATAAACAAAGTACTGTTCCTCCTAAACGAAAATCCAATCAAGATCAGGAAAAAATCCTTGAGTTAATTTAGCACCAAATATCATAAAAGGGAACTCTAGTTACGATTGTTTAATTCATTTCATGTATAAAAGGCAAACCTTAGGTACAAAAACATTTCCAGTTGTATTCTGTGCAATGGCCTCATTTATCAGAGACAATACTTTTGGATGCAACTTTGATGAGTTGTCCGGTGGATTTACTTTTGTGCTTCCAACATATGCCTCAACTACAGTCATCTGTAATGCCATAAAGTAAAATACCATTAATAATTCGATTATTTAAATTAAATGAAGAAAAATAAGATGCATTAGAGTTAGCAGAATGGACTGGAAGGTTTTTAACAAATTGCAAAACTTAGAAAGACTATGTCTATGACTACTGTAAAAATAGGAACAGATACATGATGGGTCTATCAAACAACTAAATCCAGTCACTAAGCAATATTTGTTCCAAGTTTATTTTACATCTCCTTATTATCCTTAAAAAACAAAGCATCTTTCTCTCATCCATACAGAAGCCGATTATTTGTGAACGGAATTGAAAATGAAGCCACTTTGCTTCATCAACCCCAAAGCATCATTGGGTATTTATCTTCATGAAGTTATACTGGAAACTACCAACATTTTATTCAACAATATAGAATGACAAACAAATTAGGAAGGGTAATTTCCAATTTGTTGAGCCCAAAACTGCCTATACTAAGGGAAGGGGAATTGAATAACTTGATAACTCAATGAGCTTTTATTCATTTGCAAAAGTGTAAACAAATGACGAGTCATGACCTGCCTTTGTCAGCATTTTTAGTCTTTAGAATAACATTTTTTGGAATATAACATAACATAGAAGAGGGATGCGGTTGAATAGAAATTGAGAAAATGTGGAGTTTTACTTAACGGTTAAAGGATGAAATAATAGGCAAAAACAAATGTGCAAATCAAAATGGGATATCTCTTAATTGTTGTTATAGATATAGATATAGATTATACAAGCCTCATAATGAAACTCGCCTGATTTAAGGTCAAGGTTCCTGTCTTATCACTGCAAATTGTTGTGGCAGAGCCCATAGTTTCACATGCGGATAGCCGCCGTACCTGCACATATTTTGGTTGTTAGAGACGATGCTTTACAACTAAAAATAACATAAAAGACTGATGCATAAAATGATACTTACCAAGGCCTTGTCTGCCATCATTTTCCGCATTGAGTATGCCAAGCTGTTGTGAAAGTGGCACAGGAGTTACCCAGATTAGAAGCAAACAATACCTGTGGCCCAGTTTTGGCCATATCTATTTTGCATAACGAAAATATGAAGTAACCTGGGCACTTGTACTTACGTTAAGGTAACAGCCAGAGGTAGACCTTCAGGCACTGCAACAACCACAATTGTGACCTGCACGGCACTGTATTTGGTTAAAAACTACCAAAAATAGAAAAAGAAAAAATAAATGTGTAAAATATTTCAAAACTCGCACTTACTGCAATGGTAAAAATTTTGATGACCGCATCTACTGCATTGCTGAGACTAGTCTTTCCGGCAACAAATTCAACTTGTCCATCTACATCTTTAGTATGGCCAGAAAAGTATCTACAATTTCATAGTCACAATATAACATTTCAAAAAAGGTACAAAACCTGTTTCATGAGTTACAGCATAAAAAAAGCAAAATATAAAGAGCAATTCTAGATTACCTGCCCAGGAGGACAGCAAGCACTAAAACAGCTACACTAAGCCCAACTACACCAATAAAAGTTGCTACTCCATTCAAGCGTACCTATTACATATCAAATAAAGTAATCACACTTTTAACATCTATGTTTTCACCAAGCTACAGCTAAAGCAACAGCCTTTCTTTTTTTTTTTTGGATGGAACAGAGGGAACCTGTAACGGAGTTTCTTCTCCAGTGTCCTCTGAGATACTTGCCATCAACAATCCCCATTCGGTATTTATACCAACACCAGTTACCTACAGCAAATGGCAGTCTAAAATGTGGCTTTCTGTATACTTGATTTATTTCCTTAAAGATCACTAAGAGCATGATCAATACAGGAGTATTTTACGCACTTTTGCATAGAGAAAAAGAATGCCAATTAACGACAATGCAAATTCAACAAAAATAATTGTTCAAAGAATCAAATTCATAGCATTACAAAGGCACATATAAATTATTACAATTAATAATTCATCGAAAAAAAATTATAATAAAGATACAGTTTATCATTACAAATGAAAAAAATAATTTTATATTTCCAATCTGAAAAAGTTATCCAATTCAAAATGTTTTAATTGATTGAAAGTATCAACAGTATAATACAAGGGAATGGATCCCCTGTGTACATGAACACATATTCTAATTTTGTGCCTAGAAGCATAATGCAACAAGCTTCATAAGCCAGAGCTTTATAAAATAAGTCAGAACCCTAAATAATTTTTTGTCAACAATGCTATATATTTATTAAGAAATTTCTTGTGAAAAAAAAAGTTATAAATCTCTAATAACAAATCATGGAGAGAGGGAGTGAGTGAGTGTGTGTGTGAGAGAGAGAGAGAGAGAGAGAAAAGCAAGATTGAAATGTAAATGTTAGAAAATGCATCTAACTATTTAAATTTTTTCTTTCTGAGTTGTTTAAAAAAAATGCATGTATACACCATATAGCATTTTTCGTATAACAAAAGCATAAGAGGATAAAATAAAATATCATGCCATACCAGCATAACACCAACTCCATCAGCTACTTTGCAACCAGACATCAAAAATGGCATTTTGTGATCCTTATGAACCTGCAAGAACACTAATTTCCTTAGTCATAAGAATTAATAATAACCAAAAATTTGTTCAATAGCAAGTAACATACAATCTTGCTTTCACCAGTCATACTGGATTCATCAATTGCTAGTGAATGGCTCTTGATTAATACTCCATCAGCAGGTACCTGAGTATCGCATACAGTATAATCAGTGAACAATGAAAACTACTCAATTTCTAGAAAAAAACTCAAAAGTACCATACAAACTCACCTGATCTCCTATTTTAAGGGGTATAACATCACCAACAACAATATCAAATATTGACATTTTAATTGTTCTCCCACTTCTAATAACCTGTAAGAAGTTCAATAGAAAAAAATTTAGTTGCCCAAAGTCAAGTTATAATATAATGTTACACTTTAAATTCAACTAATATAATGTCACACACCTCCAATTGTATATTTTGTTTTTCTGCATTCAAATTCTGAAACTGCAGAGATTGCCGATAATCGCTGACAGCTGGCAGACAAAAAGGAAAGGCAATAGCTTAAAGTCAGTCTTCGAAATAAATTAATAAAGCTTGTAGTAGAGTGACTAATATTCCAGAAAGAGCATAAATAGTCCCAGGGCAACATATAACTTGGGCCACACGCCAAATCTCAACATATCTCGCCTGTACACATAGAAGGAAATTCATTGATTATTTATCTAAAAAAATTATGTACTATGTGTGCAATACCTGTAACTACAATGACAAGCAAGACTGCAAAAGCAATGCTTCCCCCATCATACCATCCTTCAGTCAAACCCTGTCAATTACAAATAAAGGAAAGGATAAACTTTCGAGAAACATAACTTCGTCAAGTCATAGAAAATACAAAACAAATTTATTCAACTGACATGAATAATCACAAGATTCAGAACCAAACACCATGTATCAACAGGCATATAAATAGGACAGAGGGGTTGCAAAATAAAATGCAGAGTAAATTGTTAAAATTTAGTAACGTCAGAATAGGCCAAAAGACATCATGGAGTGAATATTGACTGTATGGAAATGGGACGTGGTGAATGCATTCTATTGTGTCCTGTATGATATACTGAAGTATCAATATATAAAATTAATGATGCAACCCAGCAATAACTCTGAAACATATATTTCCATAAAAACCTAGCATTACACTTTTATTTTATTTTTTGTTTACAACATCACATGTATGTTGTTACTGACAGGATGAGCAGATATATCCAACTTTTACATTAAACCCAACAATAGTAGATTTTGAAGAAATAATTCCCTATGTTATTTTCTTACTGTTATCGAATCTCACTGTTCCTGATCCTGTGAAACAATTCCCCATATGAAAGAAATTATTCAAAACAAAGACGACCAGGTAGGTTCATCTTGGAATATTCTTTGAAATCTATCTTCTATCAGGAAAGGCAAAAGCCCAGCATAACAGCAAACATAAGTATATATGTTCCCAGAACCTAATTTGACAATTAGCAATTATGAATGCTGATTGCACCTCTGTTTTTATTCCAAGTGCCAATGACACCGCAGCAGCTATTATCAATATTATGAGAGTCAGATCTTGCCAAGCTTCCCATAAAAACCTCTGAAACAATCACGGAGAATTAATGCTAGTATGACAATTATTCATCAATTATAATCTTATAAAAAACATGTGTACAGTGACAAGGCCATTAAGAACATACCCAGAAACTTCTTCCTTTTTTCCGAGGATATGTATTAGTTCCAAATGCATTTTTCCGTTTTAACAGATCAGCGTCATCTCCACTAATACCTTTATCCGGATTAGATTTTATTAAATTTGATAAGCCTCCAATCTGGACAAGATATCACTAGATTGTGTTAGCAAAGCAAATAACTTCGACATTTCTAAAAGCAACTGAACAACATATTTTTAGACTTGCCCCTCCATATTGTTGAAAAGCAGAAACATTCTGATCCTTAGACATTGAAACAAGTTGTTCGAGCCCAATATCATAATCACCGGCTGGAGTTGGGGGTGACACTGCTGAACTTATCACTGGATGAATCAAAATATAAATTGGAAGACCATAATAAGTAACTAAAAATGAAGTCTGCAATTCAAAATGTAATAATCTTTGAGCACGTGCTGTTTGGGCATTTGGCATTGTAGTTGACAAAAACAAAGCTTGCACATTCCAAAAGTATGAATTGACGGCTACAACCACGATTCATGCTACAGAATACAGATTAATTTATAAATAATGAATAGTGAAATCCAAGTAGGACTAGAAATTGAAAGTCAATTCACATAGGAACAGTTTCGCCGGTTAAATTTTCCACCTAAGTTTGCAAAATATCCGAAAATTTAATGAAGGTACAGAAAACCAAATAATTTAATAATTTTCCTAACCATTATCAACAGTCCTCTACTAGCTCCCAGTGTGGTACCTTACTAAAAACCGGCAGCACCAATGCCAAACTATTTCTTTTTCTCAGATTTTGTGCCAATAGTTTACCACTCTGTTTACTTTCTCTTAACATCTACATTTATTCTACAAATTCATCATTGCCACAAATATGCGATATATTAATTATGTGTTAGAGTGGTGGTAGGATGATGCTAAATCAAAATTTTATTTCCTAAAGCTCATGGTAAGCAAAGATGACAGTCATCAGGATCATTACAAGGTGAAGAGGAAAAAACTAATGAGTATACCTAGTTCACGTTCACCAGCCAATCTGAAAAGCAGAGCTGCCTAATAAAACAACAACTCGGATTAGGAAAGCAAAAGATAGTTAGAAATAATTAACTAGTTCACGTTTGGCATTTCGAATATTACTCTTATGACTTGTGCATGGGCTCTAATCAAGTGCTTCTTTTGCTCTTTCTCTTCTTCCTTTCTCAAATCCAAAGTATATCTAAAACGCCTGGACGCATTGAGCACAAGGGCTGCTTGCTGTAAACGGATGAAACTTCAGTTAGATGTCTGGAAAAAGCAGATATACTTCCACACTAATGCTCCTCGTAAAAATTACCATAGCTTTAAACCACAATCAGATATTAAAATAATTGCATAACTGGCATCAATTGGTAAATTCTCCACAAATACTGTTCTGAAAAATTTCTACATTCATTTAAGCGTGACAAGAGAAAAGTTTGATGTTGTCCATAATTAGCTTAAAGAATACCTCAATCAGCCATTTTGAATATGATCAATTAAATCTGAAAGCTAACCCTTCAGTTAGCACCGACGAAGCATCCTAGAATTTTCATTCTTACCATTTCTAATAAAATAATAATAATAAGTTCACATTCACTGGATTTCTTTCCTTACTTTAAATTTTAAACAAAACACACATTACAATATTGAGTTTGAAAACAAGTACAGTTTAGATTTCAGTTAAAACACTTTAAAAGCACTTTTATTCAAAAAGAAACATCTTCCTTCTTTTCTAAATTGAAATTGACAAATGTACTTTTTCTAACTTCTATTCAAACGTAACATTAATCTGTGTCTGTATTCCCGTTAAAAACCACATTCCACACCAATCCACAAATTCCCTTCAGTCACATTGAGATCCATCGAACGCCGTACATCCTGCTATTCAAAAACGAACGTGTGCAGAACACACTTCAACTGCGACAATGATACAAATTTCTCCTTCTCGATTTCACGTATCTCTACATGTCAAGCGGATTCCGAAACATATCCTTCCAAAACGGATGCCTCTCTATACATACATTTACACATACCACAACATTAACTCATACACGCACAAATGTACATTGATTTATGTTGAGAGCAAACGCGCACGATTGAATTGATTGATGCATAAGAAAACAGAGGCGGCAATGCAGAGTGCAATAATAACAGAGATTGTGATATGGAAAGAGAATGATTACTCTCCAACGGCGAAGCGTGTCGTGCGAGGCGTTCTTCGTATGAGTAATGTCGAAAGGATCGTCGGGATCCACGAGTTCTTCGTCGTCATCTTCACGGTAGTTGGTGTTGTCGTCGGCGTTGACGGAGGAGGAGGAATGAGGGAAGGCGTTGTCGTCTTCGTCGTTAGGTTGCTTGTTGTTGCTGTCAGCGATGTTAACGGTATGGTGGCCGCGGCCGTTCATGGTGATGGTTGCTGCCTTTGCCTCCTCCAAACCACAACAGCGATTTCAAATGCTCACTGCGTGGGAAATGCAAAGGGCTGGGCCACACACACGCATCCAATTCCAACCGAAACGTCAACAAAATGAAAATAATAATTAGCAATAATAAATTAATTCAAAACAAAAATATATTATTCGTCAAAGTAACAAAATTATGAATGCATTCTGCGCCCTATGCTATCGTGAGGTCGTGCTACAGTGCCGCTAGAATTCGTTATATTTTTGTGGATAATAATAATACCTTTCATATTGCTCTTCTCATTTTTTTCTAAAAATAGCGGAAGTTCCAACGGCACATATATGTGTTCTTTCTGTATTTTAAAACTGAAATGTCACGTGGTAGGCTGCAGAATACAAAAATGGAAAAAAAAAATTAGTTAAGAAATTCAAAAGTTTCAAACTTAGAATTAAACACTTTCAGGATATGGTTTGGTAAAATTAGCTTATTGATGATAAATTTGGATTAAAATAATTTCATAAATTAACTGATGAATTAATTTATGTAAAATTATAATTATACAAGTTTCATTATATGTAGTACGATTTTTTAGTTTTTATTTTTACACTTAGAACAAATAAAATTAAAATTAAAAAAATTGTTCATTTAATAAAAAAGAATATTAGTTTAAAACAGAAAAGTAACTAATTTTTCAACTCTCATCTTAAGATGATAACAAAATAAAATTAACGTAAGAATCTTTCCACTCTCCTCAAATAAAATAAAATTTTAAAATTAAAAAACTGTTTTATTAACTTCTAAAATTATAAAATATCCAAATAATCAAAATAAATTAATAAAACAAAATATTAAGCAAGAATAAAATAGAAAAACAAATTAGAACCATTAAAGTAAAAAATTCCTTTATATATATAGATATAGATAATATAATATATAATTTAATTTTTTTTTTAAATAATCAAAATCTGATTACATTTTTTAGTATTTTATGTTTATTTTCTAGAAAAAAAATATATATTTGGACATGTTATTTTATTTAAATGGGTTGGTGTAATGAATATTAATCAAATTTAATTTTATTTATTTTTAAAAAAAATACTTTTTTAGTTCTCAAACTATATTAAAATTCTTTTTATAACTTTCAGAATATTTAATGAAACAGTTTTTATTTTAATTTATAATGTTAAATATTTTTAACTTTAAATTGCATAAATAAAGAGAGACAAATTAATAAATATTAAACATAATAATAAATAAAGAATTATTAAAATATAAGAAATAATCTTATAAGTTAAAAACTTCTAAAATAAACTATTTAAAGTATCATGCATTTTTTGTTAATTAAAATAACTTATAAGCCCTACCAAACCCTTAAAATTTAGAGTTTTTGTTTTCATTCGTTTGTATTTTATTTTATTTTTAAATAAAAGCACATCTTTATTTATATTTTTGTTTTGCTTTATCACACGTGATTTATTCTTTGCTTGAAGAAAAGGATGTAATAGTTTAGTTAAATAAATAAAAATAGAGAAATTTTCGTTCAAATATTAAAGTTTAGAAACAAATTTTTTTCATTAACTTTCCGTTCAAAAACAAATAATTTCCTGAGTTTCTTCCCTCCCAGAATAAACAAAAAGAAAAAATTATATTTAGTATCCTAAAAAATCGATCTATACCTAGTTTAATGAAATTTTATTATCAACCTTTTCCTTTTTTTTATTAAATGTCATACTTTTTTTTAATTTTTAATTTTTAATATTAGTCCTAAACTAGTGGTAAAACAAAACATCAATTCACATTAAAATACATGCTAAAATATACATCAAATCACATTAATAACAGTGCCAAACTAGCGAAAATATATATGTTTTTGTTCATTTGTATTCACATTTTTATTATACTAAAATATATATAATTTTGAAAAAATAGTATTAAAAATTTATATAGTTATTATCTTTAAAAAGAGAAATTATTTATTTATTTTAAAATAAAGAGAAATTATTTAATTATATATTTTATTAAATAAATATATTATCTTTTATTTATTAAAAAATATTTTTTTCAATTAAAAGATAATAACAAAGAAATTTATCAAATGGTGTGTCTCTTTATATAATAATATAGATTATACAAATTTTAAATAAATAATTTATTTAAGTTATCAGATATATTTTAATTTGATATAAACAACATGAAACATAAAAATAACATAATTATTATACGTTTTAATACATTTTTTATCTTAAACTTTGTTTCATGGAGTTAAACTTCTTAATACATTTTTTATTTTAATATTAGGGAAACACATATGTCTCCATTTTTTATGGTAATAAAAATAAATAAAAAATTATAAAATTTATATTGAAAAAATATATAATTTTTAATAACAGTAATAATTAGAAAAACATTTTCATTATTTTTTATAATATTATAATACATAAAAATATTTTTAATTTTTCATCAAAATAAAAATTAAAAATATAGTATAACATATATAAAAAATATATTTATAAATATTATATTTTTTATTAATTATTATAATTATACAAGAAAAATAATCTTTTGTGGTAGTTTTTTAGATAATAAAAATTAAAAAGTTAATTAATAAATATAAGGATTGAAAGGATAAAAGGGATAAATAGATTTAATGGGGAAAAAACAGTTATAAAATTCAAAATTCATTATTAGTTGTTATATGTTATAATTAATTCAACGAAATATGTACTGTTTACGGGTTATTTGTTTATAATAAAAAAAAGGATATAATGAAATTTTTCCTAAACTAAAATGACCTTGTAGACAAATTAAAAAGGAGAACTTAGATAATACACTAGTAAATATTTACAAATTATTTTAACAGATTGTTTGGATAATTTTTCTATCAACAATTTAAAAAGACAAGAAAAATCTAAAATTAATTTATCCATAAATTGAAAATAAAAAATAATAAAGTTACATTAAATAATTTCTACATATTAATTTATGGAAAAATTCATTTTATTTTTTATTCTCATTTTTTCTTCTTAAAATTTTTACAACCAGTAGACAACTCAATATAAACTAGGTTTAATTTATAACAAGAAATGCATATTGATTATCTTTTTCCTTTTTTTCTCTTCTGCTCTCTAAGTTGAGACAATTTTTTTTTTTTTCTAACTTTAAAAACTCAAAATTCAGCTTGGTATTTGGAACAAAATAAAAGCTATGAGTTTGAAGTTTAGTGTTTTAATGAGGAGTGTGAAGGAAAAAAAAGAGTGAATGTTTAACTAGTAGTGTTAGTGGTATAGCTGTTGGGGTTTATGAGTAGGGTTTTAGGGTTAAATGGTTGAGGTTTAGATTTTAGTGTTAAGGTGGAAGGTTTTAGGGTTAAACGGTCGTAGGGATTGAGGGTTTGTAATTATGCATATAAGTAAAGAGAATGGGAAAATTTAGATTTATAATAACAATGTGTTAATTATAATTATTTGAAACTTACGATGATATTATGTAATATTCTACAAATTAGTTGAGTGAGATGTGAGTATGGTAAATAAAGAATGTAAGACCGTAAAAGTTTATTTATAATTGACAACATATTATTGTCAATATGGGTAATTGTTTCTATTGTGGTCTTCATTTTTATATAAAAGCATTTTTTTGTTTGTTCCGATCCAACTCATCTATTTCATTATGGATGTGTCTAGTTTTTGGTCTTCCAGATTCTCTATGTCTCATGTGAGGATCTGGAATAAAATTGGGTATAGTGAAAGTATACTAGTAATCCTCATTTTGCACTTGATGAAATTGGACATCATAAGCCCTACAAATACTATGGTAGTTGTAAAGTGGATTAACAAACATTAGTTGCAGGTAATAATATGAGCAAATTACGGTGACATGAGGACAAGGGAGGCGAAGAGCTTGAAACTCCCACAATCGCACCATCATTCATTTAATTTGACCGTGAACGACACAGGTCAACGTTGACTGTTATAATTTGATATTTCATCAACATCAAATTTCGAATTTTATTGATTAAATCTCTTCACATGACACATGTTAGATTGTTAGATTATTGCTCATTTTTTTTAGCCAGACAACAATATCTTCCAGAAAATGATGACATGCTCGTAGTACAGTCTTTGCCTTCGACCTTCATTTAACAAACCATGCATTTGTTCTTTTGAATGTCCTTTTTACAAAATCCCAAATGGGTAAGGATCGTACTCCCTTCAAAATTGTATTCATGCATTTCGCAAGATTTGTTGTCATATGCATATATATTTTTTCGTCATCATAGTCCCGAGTTCACTTTTCTAGTGGTATTTTATCTATTCACACGACAATTTGGCGGAATTCAACTCGCATTGCGGATAACTTGGTCTGAATAGTGAGTTGTTTCATTTCATAACCTGATACAAGTTCATAAAAAATATTAGAAAAAATCATTAAAATTAGACAACAAATATATAAAAAGTTAAAGTTATGGAATATACATACCCGTGTTTATAAGTTGTCCCTTTAGCTATGGATTTCTTAACTTCTTGTTGAAGTTCAATGCAATGTGACGAATCCAAAACAATGATTGTAGCTCATTTGCGTCCCAACTAAACTCAGGAGATTGCAATGTTAAGAGTATGGTCGTTCCTCTGTCAGTGATGAGGAATACATTAGGTTGGGGTGTCACGTATGTGTTGGGTATGAAGTCAGGACCAATTGGGTTGGGCTGACTAGGCCCTATGTTTAGTGGGTGGGCTTAATCATTGTGTCCTTTTTATAATCTCTATTTAAAAAGATCATTGTACTTGTAATTGGTGTGCAACAGGATAGAATGAAAACCTAATAGTTGCTCGTGTGGATGTAGATTGCAGTTGGTTTCCGAACCATGTTAAATCTTGTGTTGCTTATTTTTCTGCAGTTGATTCGTGATTGTGTGTGTTGCTTCCGCGTGCGTTTTTCCCATCAAGTGGTATCAAGAGCCTTGGTTTGTTTACACACCAGAGATCCGATCAGCAGAAATTAATCGACGATACATAAAAATTGCAGCTACAGTAGCATCCCAAAGCTAGGGTTTCGTAGAGGCGACAACAACATCCCAAAGCTAGGGTTTCGCAGGGCCTGCAGTAGCGTCCCAAAGTTAGGGTTTCGCAGAGGCGGCAGTAGCGTCCCAAAGCTAAAGTTTCACGGGGGTTGCAGCGACATCCCAAAGTTAGGGTTTCGCAGGGGCGGCAACGACATCCCAAAGTTAGGGTTGCATGTGCGTTCTGCAGGTGTGCTGGTCTGAGACGACACGGAGTGCAGTGCGACGGTGGTGGTGCGGAGCGCGAACAACGGCGGTGCGCGTCCTGGCAGTTGTGGTCTAGTGCGGTAGAGCGGCAGTGCATTGGGGACTGCAACTTGGTGACTGATTTTGGGTGGTGCAATTTTTGTGGTCTTGATTTAAAAAAAAAAAGATTGCCAAGATCTGAAATTAGTTGTACCGAGTATCTCGACTAGTCGTTTGACATGGCAGAAGACGAGAAGTTCCGAATTGAAAATTCGATGGTACAAATTTCAGTTGGTGGAAAATGCAAATTGAGGATTTGCGAGTTCAGTTACTGAGCACATCATATGATCTTAGCCAGACTTACGTCAGTGGGCATTAAGTTCGATGATGAAGTTCAAGCTTTACTACAGCTATTGTCATTGCTTGACAGTTGGTTCGGAACGGTTACAGCAGTTACCAGTTCAGCGGGATCCGATGGATTCACTTTTGAGAAGATTCGTGATCTCATTCTTGGCGAGGATGTCAGAATAAGGAGTTATGGGGAATTATCTAGTGAATCACTATATGTCATTAGAGGTAAGAAAAATATCAGAGATAATGGAAGAATAACAAAAGAAGGAGTTAGTAAAAGATGCGGGATTGCTCAAGTGTAACATGTTGGAACTACAAGGAGGTGAGACATTTTAGGAATCAATGCCCAAATGATAAATAAGTTAACATTGCAAAAGATTTTGCGGACGAGGACCTTTTTAGTATGTTGTGCGGATAACAGTGTAGATTCCTGGGTCATGGATTCCGAAGCATTGCAGAATCTAGTTATTGGAGATTTTGGAAAGGCAAGACTAGCAGACAACAAAACTCTTGATGTTACAGGCATGAGTGACATAGTGTTGAAGACACCAGTTGGTTTATGGACTTTGAAGGTTGTCAGAGTTGTTCCAAGCTTGAGGAAAAGTCTGATTTCTGTTAGGCAGTTGGACGGACAGGGACATGAAGTGAAGTTCGGAAATTAGCAGTGGAAGGTCGTCAAGAGAAATCTTGTCATGGCCTGCGGAAGAAAAAAAGGTTCGTTGTATATGGTCGGATTACTGCGTCTGAGGGAGTGACCATCCCAGTTCAGAAGATAAACAAAGTTTGATTCACAAAATCTCATGGGCAGAAGAGGGTTGTCTTTACAAGAGAGAAACCTAGAGCCACATGTCAGATTTAGGATGAACGAGCATGGAAAGGTTCAGGTTTTGTTGAATATGGAAAGTGTTTGTTCTCAACTTGTTCCAGGATCCGGCAGTTCCTGTAAGTGGGAGTCGGTAGGAACAGAGAACGGGTCACTGACTGACGTGTTGAAACTCAGGGGGACTTTTAACGAAGTCTTCAAAATGATTAAGAAGAGCATGTACAGATTACATAATGATGTGTTGGAACATTGAGTTTCGTCGACAGATTACAGAAGTGCATGTACATAGTTGAAGCGCAGGTGAACATTGTTCCGTGACTTCAAGTGGGAGATTGTTGGGTATGAAGTCAAGACCAATTGGGTTGGACTGACAAGACACCATGTACACGGTTGAAGCGCAGGTGAACATTGTTCCGTGGCTTCAAGTGGGTGATTGTTGGGTATGAAGCCAAGACCAATTGGGTTGGGCTGACTAGACACCATGTTTAGTGGGTGGGCTTAATCATTGTTTCCCTTTTATAATATATATTTAAAGAAATCATTGTACTTGTAATTGGTATGCAACAGGATAGAATGAAAACCTAATAGTTGCCCGTGTGGATGTAGGTTGCAGTTGGCGACCGAATCACGTTAAATTTTGTGTTGTTTATTTTTCTGCAGTTGATTCGTGATTGTGTGTGTTGCTTCCGTGTGCGTTTTTCCCATCAGTATGCACATAATAGTTGAAAGAACTATATCATGACTTCCTTTGTTTCTCCTTCTACGATCACAAGAGCTAAGGGAAGCATGTTACTAATGTCATCTTGACTAATTGCAGCCAACAAAGTTCTAGCATATCTTCCAATTAAAAAAAATTCATCAACTTGGATGATGGACTTACAATAATTAAATCTGTCAATGCAAGGTTTGAACGCCTATAAGACACACTCTAAGATGCAACAAGAGTTGTCTTCAACATCGTCAACAACGATCAAACTATGCAATTGTGCCCAAATTTTTTCTTGTAAATCTTGCAACTATCTTGACAGATAATTTTATTGCAACCGCCTTTTTGTTTTGTCATCCATGTTTTTATCTACGTTATAGTGTAACCATAACGATTTTTTAAGTCAGCGATTAAACTTTTTATGGGGATGGAAGTGTTCGTCCAAACTAAATTTACCAAAATTGAAGCAATCTAGTTTGAATCCAAATTTACGTGGTTTGCAGTCAACACAGTTAACAAACAGGTATGTGACGCTTCAATTTTTTTTGATCTTGAAGTTTGCTATACAATACTCAAAGTCAACATTGACAACCGTTGTCGTACTTATGCATTTGGAAACATATTTATTTGTCTTTTGACTCCATAATGTGAAATTTGTATCCTTGCTCAATGTTAGATGACATTCAAAGCGAACTTTTTCGAACTGAAACACATGCACTCTAACAAGTCATGTCGAAGATTAAGTCGTGCCCCAATATTAGACTAATATTGGTGTATTGAATATGTCGACTTATCATCCTCCTAATTCATAACATCTACATCTTCGTCGGTGAAACTAAAATCAATTAGCATGTCCCAGGGTGTGGTGACATGACTTTAATTATATTACTTTTGCATTGAAATCATACAAAAGTCGCACAACTTAATTAAACATAATCCAAGACGACTTAATAAAAAAGTTGTGTAAGTCACACACAACTTCGGTAAAAATTGATTTCAAGTAGAACCTCGGTAAAAATTGATTTCAAGTAGAATCGTGGATCTATGACATGACTTCAACATTGACACTCTCAACATAGAAGTCATATACCCCATAAATGACTTCTTATGAAGTCATGCAACAAGACACTACTTGCACAAATTAAAAATATTTTTTTTATCCAAATCGAAATAATATTCACGATTCTTATTGTATTCGTTTTCGCTTCTCTTCTCATTCCCTCCTTTATTTTACATTCTCCCAAATTTTATTAATGTTATATCCTCTTAATATATTGCAACTCTTCTTATTCATTCGCAGTAGTCATTCTCGCCATTATTCTATGTTCAATTCATTTATCATAATAATAGATTTGTTAGTTCTCAACTATTTCCATCTTAGGATTATTACAACAATTATAATTCACTTTAATCTCTTAAATATTTATCTTTTATTATATATATATAGATATATATATTTTCTGATCTATTTAATTCATTGTATCTTGTTTCTGATTCTATGGAAGCATGCAGAGCTAGCTAGGTTAACACATTCTACAATAATGGCGATTTCTTCGCTGTCCTCTTAAACATGTTTTAATGTTTTTTCTATGAGTCTCCACATGCAAGACAATGCATGAAAACACATGGGAAGTACATTAGAACATGTTCTTTTAGAAAGGCATGGAAGAAAATTTAAATCTCTACAATTGGTTAAAATATATAGAATCTACCAAATAAGAAAAATATTGTTAACACTATAAACAATAAATAACATACATTTGATACTGTTTATAATAATATAATAATATTTTTAAATTAACAAATAAATAAAATGTGAAATATATATTTTGACTGGATGTTAATTTATCAGAACCTAATAGAAAAATAGATCATGGTTAAGAAGGAAAACTGTTGAAATTGTAACAGTTAATAATTACCTTATGAGTGAGAATGATGATGAATCTCGATAAGACAAGCATTTCATATACACTTGGTGAGTATGTATTATGTCAGTGGGAATCCGAAGGAATTCTGCAGTAAAGGAAAATGTGTTGAAGAACATCTTAAACCAGAACAGTAAAAGTAATAATAATTAAAAATCGTGTGCAGTGGAAAACGAAATCTTGAAAAAGAAGTGTATATATATGGATATGGAAAAAGCAAGAGAGAGAAGAAGTACTGTTGTGCATGAACGAAGATTCTGCAGAGGAAATTTAGATGTCATTAAGTGAGGCTAAGAAGAGTGAATGCAAGAAGAAGAAGCTGTTTTTCCTTTGATTTCATTGAAAATGAAAAGGAAGGATGAGACATTGACTTGAGACAGTGGAAAGTAGCCACACGCGAAATTTCGTGGAAACATCCTAAGGTTGTGCGGGTACACTAATGCAACCAAACATGTTGTTGTGTTATCTCAATATTGACAAAAGGTAATTGTCTTTATAATGATATATTTACAATCTGTATTTTTATATAATTATATTATAACTTTTAATAATATTATTTAAATGTTTTTTTTATATAATTTAATTATAATTTTTTTTATATATTTATTTATAAACTCATCCCATATAATTTTAAAATTTGTCAAACCTATAAACTATAATTTCAATTTCAAAGGTTGTCCAAAGTATTATTTCTGATATTGACATGCACTATTATGTCTCAATTATTTATATTTTATTTAAAAAAAACAGAATTACTAATTATTTTGTCAAAATGGTTATTGATTTTTGTTGAGAGTGTCAATTTTTTTTTTTTTATGTTCCTTCAATTATATATATTAAACATGCGTTGATTTAATGTACTTTTTTAAAAAACTCTGAAGGAATAGATGAATTGAAATGAGATTGATTTTGATTATTTATACATGTAAATGAATTTTGTTAAACTCATGTATAACTTATATTGAGTTTGACATAAATTTACCATTTTAAGATAATATTTAAATTAATAGATTAAAAAATTAACTAACATCAAAAAAATATAGTGCGTGCATATAAATATGGAAAAATTGTGTTTTTTGAAAATCAAAGTTATGTTGCTAAAAGAAATTATAATTAAATGATGGTATATTAATAAAATCTCACCTAGTATACAAATAGTAAAAATGGATTAAAAAAAATAAAATTAGATAGCTACAAATAAACATTAAAATTAAGTCTACAAACATAAGTTTGGGACGTTGGGCGTTTTATCAATTTATACTTTTATCAAATAACATGTGTTTATTTATGTAGTAAATAATATTATTAATAGTTTATAAAAAAGTGTACATTTTTTGTATAATAATGATATTGATAAAAAAATTTAGTTAAATTGAATATTTTTTAAAAGAAGAAAAATACAAATTTTAAAATAAATCACCAAATTGAAAAATAGGAAAACTAGATATTTGTAACATGTTGAAAATAAGTTATCTTGACTTATGGTACATGTCTATTCACATTTTTATCAAATTAAAAAAAAATATTTTTTATAAATAATTAATTAAAATATATATATATATATGTAAAAAGTATTTTTCTTAATTAAAAATAATAATTTTTATAATTTTTTATTTTATAGGTAATTTTTTATATGAGTAGTTATTTTAATTTAAAATATACTTACTCAGTAAGAATTTGGGGACAGAAAAAAAATCTCTTTATTAATGTTATAGATTATAAATAATGAGAGAAAAAAAAAGCCTGAAAAAGAAGAAAAAGGGCATATGTTTGGGCTTATTGGGGGTGTCTAAAGGATTACGGGTTGGGCCCAACAATAGGCTCATTTTCATGGAAGAAGCCCAGGACTGAACTACTACAAAACCCTAACTCTTCTCACTTCACATAGTTCTCAGCTCCTCCGAGAAAACCCTAATTCGCAGTCACAGAGCCAAATCTGAGGTCTCTTGTTTTTTCATTGCATTTTCGATTTCCATTTGATTCTTCCATATGCGTGACTTAGTTGTTTTGCAAGTTTTAGTCTCATTTGTTTGATTTCATTGTGAAAATGGCAGAGATGGGTGAAGAAGTGAAAACAATTGTTCCAGAGTCCGTTCTGAAGAAGCGCAAGAGAGAGGAGGAATGGGCTTTGGCGAAGAAGCAAGAGCTTGAAGCTGCGAAGAAGAAGAGAGCCGAGAGCCGCAAACTCATCTACAACAGAGCCAAACAGTACGCAAAGGAGTACGATCAACAGGTGCACTCCGCTAATCTTCTCTCTACTTTGTTGCCCTAATTTTGTTGGGATAATTGCGTTTTGTTTTTTGTTTTGCCTTAGTTTTGAACTTCTTGTGTTTTTCTGTACTTTTTTTAACAGGAGAAGGAGTTGATTCAGTTGAAACGCGAGGCAAAGCTCAAAGGTGGATTTTATGTGGATCCAGAAGCTAAGCTCTTGTTTATCATTCGCATTCGTGGGTGTGTATTTTTTGTTTATATTTTTTTTCTCATATTTCAGAATGTTCAGCCTGGTCTAATGTATGCAATTGTACTATTTTTTTTCAGTATCAATGCAATGGACCCCAAATCAAGGAAGATCCTCCAGCTGTTGCGATTGAGACAGGTATTATTTGAGTAGCTTTAGTTGCATGATGCATCGGTTTATGTATGATGCTTTGTTCTTTTACATGCCTTGTTATGTTTCTAGTTGAACTTAATACTTGTGGTAGGATATTTTAACCAAGAGGTTGTATGTGTATGTTTTCTTTGAGAAGAAAATGAAGAGAAGTGACAAAGAGCATTTGAAATCAGTCTTAGTTATGCAATTCTGTTGTTTTTTCCTATTTCATATGTTCCCTATATAATGGGCTATATATTCCATCATTGGACTTTGGTAGTTTCTTTGATATTTTGTTGTAATTTAATATTGGAATATGATGAATTAACTGTCTTTTGAGGCCTTTTGAACTTATGAACTGCTCAAGTGTTTTTGTATGATTGTTTTTTTTTGTTAATGCAAATCTGTTGTATGTAATATCTTCATTTTCGTTATTATAAAATGAAACTCAGTGATACAGATATTTACCTTATTGTGAAACAGATCTTCAATGGTGTATTTCTCAAGGTTAACAAGGCCACTGTGAACATGCTGCACAGAGTTGAACCTTATGTGACTTATGGGTACGCGGATTACCTTTTAATACTTATTTGAATAGTAAGATTGCTTTTGTACCAACTGAAGAGACTCTTTCCTGCCCTTTTTGTAGTTACCCAAATCTGAAGAGTGTGAAAGAACTTATTTATAAGAGAGGGTATGGAAAGCTCAACAAGCAGAGGACTGCTCTAACCGACAACTCCATCATTGAGCAGGTATGCGAATGTTCATTTACAATTTCGTCATTACTATTTTGTAGCAATTCATTGCATGCTGCTAACTTTTTTGGATGACAGGCACTGGGCAAATACGGAATCATTTCTGCTGAAGATCTTATCCACGAGATCATAACTGTTGGACCTCACTTTAAGGAGGCTAACAACTTTCTGTGGCCATTTAAGCTGAAGGCTCCTTTGGGTGGTTTGAAGAAGAAGAGAAACCATTATGTTGAGGGAGGTGATGCTGGAAACCGGGAGAATTACATCAATGAGCTAATCAGGAGAATGAATTGAGCTGTGGCACTGTTCAATCTTTTGACAAGTTGAATCACTATTTTCTTGTTGGCTTTTTTAGATCAATATCAGACAATATTTGCATCTGAAATTTTGAGAATAGCACATTTATGACTTCGATAAATCTTTTTAAGTTTGAATGTTTTTCGTTTTATAAGTATGTTCGGTATTTTTTTAATTTAAAGGTATTGCTAGTCATATGCTCCCTTTTTAATGATAAGATTTCTTTTGGAATTTGAATCTGAGTTTTCTTTTGGGAGTCTATACAAGTATCTCAACGTTAATTAGGAACTTTTTACGTTATTTATTGTCATCTTTTTAATGATTTTTCTTTTGTCGTGTATAATGCATTTTCTTGGTCATATGTTTCATAGAGATGGTGAATTTTGAATGGCAACTCTTAGGTGAGTGGTTTATGTTATGTTAGAGTGGGTTGGAAATTTTAATTTTAATAATAACGGTTCTAATATTTTTCAATTGAGTGGTTCAAATAAGAACAATGTGTCCCTTGAGTTTTCTTGATGAGGTTGTGGTAACAATATAGTTGAAAGTAATCAGACCACTTGTCGAAAATTCCGCAACTAATGTAGTTACATATTATTGAAAATCTTTTAACACCAAATATTGACAAGTTAAATATCATGTTACTCATCTAGCTTGAGAAAAATTGTGAATTGTATATAAAATTATTAATAGATATAAATTTTTAAATGATATTTTGAAGGCGGTTAATCAAGTTTTATTTTGATCAAGTGTATGACATTAAGCATCTTGGTAGTACTATCATGATGGTTCAATCACAAGTATTTTGATATAGACCTAGTTCTTTGGAATCCTAGAGTATCTACAATTTGAGCCCAAACGGCAAAAAAAGAGTTAAAAGTGAGTGAGCAAGCTTGACGATTAATTCTAGGAAAATAAAATTTGTAAATTGTGATTTTGCTACCGTATTTTAAGAGTAATTATGAGTTGTTAGAACTCAGGGTATTTCTTCTTGACTCTATCAAGACTCTTCCACTATCAGCACCTCATTAATTTTGAAATAAACTATTTTACTGTTTTCCAAAAGCTGTTCCGACACATTCTTATTCTTTTTGTAATTCATGAAAAATGTTTTCAACAAAAAAGAAATTTGATAAAAGTTTTTCAAAATAAATTTTCCAAAACGTGTTATCTAGATTATGAAATATGTTTTTCAGAATAACTTTTGCATAATGTATTCTGGAAAGAGTTTTTCAGAATGAAAGCAAAGTAGATGAAATAGTTAGTCATTTTTCACTTTGATGAAATGCAGGAAGAACTTTGATAAGGTACAGGAAGAAACAAGATACAACTTACTGTACAGGCCCAATGCAGAGAGCAAACAGTTGGGTTTGCTTTTTGGGCTGCTTCTTCCTGCACCTCCACACCTTCTTGTGCCACCCCATAAATTTTTCTTATTCCAAAAATACCTTTTTCAATATTCTGGATTATATAATCTGGAAGTTATTTTTTAGATTCAAAATTAGCTTCCGAATTATGTAATATGGAAGTCTTTTGTGATTAGCTTCTGGATTATATAATCTGGAAGTTATTTTTTAGATTCAAAATTAGCTTCCGAATTATGTAATATGGAAGTCTTTTGTGATTAGCTTCTGGATTACATAATCCGGAAGTCTTTTCTATACATAAAATTAGCTTCCGGATTATGTAATTCGGAAGTCTTTTTTTCTGATGTGTTATTAGCTTTCGGATTACATAATCCGGATAAATATGAAATTGACTTCCGAATTATGTAATCCGGAATTTATTCGGATTACATAATCCATAGGCTTATTATTTCAAATTCAAGGGGGTGAAAAAAAAGGATAAAATGGTATTTTCATATTTAGTATGGGAGTGGCACAAAGGTATGGAGGTGTAGGAAGAAAGAGTCTGCTTTTTGTTTGTTGGTTTTCTTCTGACTTCCATATCATCTTAACCTGTACCTTTTTTTTTCTATTACGTAAGCTCTTCTTTAGGTTGGACTTTTACTCAATTTTTTAACTCACCTACCATTCACTCTGAAATGTGTTTTTTGCTATTTGTTGGTTCAGTATGGATTGCTGGGCTACTCAACTGGCAGACAAATTCTCCCTCCACCTATTATTCCCTTAAACCTCCATATTTATTATAAAAGATTGATTTTAATCTTTATAAAAAATTTAAATAATCATAAATAAAATATAAATTCATATTTTTAAATAATCTTAATTGCACCCATTTTCCAGCCGCATACCCCCTTCCAACCACAACAACGTTAAACGTCACGAATATAACTTTTGAGTTTTCTACCATACAGAAACTTATTCGATCAAATTAGCCCTAATAAAGGATTTTATTTTTCATTTCACTGTTATCGTGACAATCTTGTAATAATCCAGTCTGGTCATTTTATATAAACAAATTTACTTGTGAACTAATATTTCAATTTTCAACTTCTAGTTAGCTTATTGTTAGTTTTGCCAATCACGCTCTAAATTGTTCAATCTATATGTTTCTATTGCGTTAATTTGAGAAGTTATGGTAGTATTTAGAAACATATTCCATGTTCATTAAGGTAGTGTATCCGTAGGAGGCATGCATGATTATCATCTTTCATCACTACAGTAGTCCATAAAGGTGATCGATTGAGACTATAGATTTATGATGGTGGTGAACTACCTAATAATTTCTCATAACCATTCTATTCTTTTGTATTTCTCCTAATCAAGCAAAATACTAATTCCATACTAAACTACTCTTACCAGGCCAGCCAAGTGTCAAGCTTCCAGAACGATCATCATATTACCTCGATATAGTAATAGAAAAACTCATGGTTGATAATAATTACACCTTGCGATGGACTCTGTCTAAAGCAAAGGCTATGCTACCATTCAATTGAAATTTCATGCAAGCAACTTTGTCCACCATAATTCGTACTACATTGTTAATTATTAACTAAGACTCCAAATTATAAGTCATTGATTAAACTGGCATATATGATATGATGACTTTGTAATATAGGGTCAAAAATAATATATTAAAGAATGCGTTAATAACATACCTCAATTAGTTTTTACTATGAACTATGATACTTGCTGCAAGTGACAGGAACTGCGGAACACAAAAAAGTTACTGTCTATAATTATTCATTGAACTTGGCATTGTTTAATATATATTACATGCCTTATGGTCTTTCACACTGGAGGTTGCTCTGATGTCACCTTTCGGCGAAGAGGAAAACATGAGTACTTGTGCACTAATGTATCAAGATCAGTCCAACTTGAGGCATGTAGCTCAGCTTCGAACGTCCTTCAGAATTCATGATACTTGATAGAGCCAAATCAATCTTTCATAAATGCTCTGATAATATAAATGAATATGAATAGGGTGTTGAATCTATTGAATCTCTGTTGGAGGATTGTGGGCCTCAATATCAACATGCCGAATACCAGGCACAAGATTCTGGATCTCCTTCTCTAACCTATCTACTTCACTTCCTAAAGCTGTAACAACTTCCTCACCTGTCACATCTTACAACTGTAAGCATGCAATTACTTAATCAGTGAGACTATAAAGATCAAGTTTAGTGGTGCATACCATAATTTGACATGATATTCATCAGGGCAGTATCGTCCTTCTTCTTTGTAGCTTCACGAAACTGTAAATAAACTTGGCTGTTATGAAACTTACATGTCTAAAGATTATAAACCACACAATGACAGGGAAGCCGCACAATAGAACTATTGTTGAATGATCCAGAAAGCTGAAAGGGGGAGGTAACCTACTACAGTAGTCAGGCCCAAACAGCCAGAATATATTATTGTTTAATGTGAACTAATGCCCTAGGATAGTTTTCTTTTCATGCAAGCTAAAGAGCATTCCTGTTTTGCTAGCATGTAATCAAAAGCAGCAGTAACTGAATAATATTATAATACTAATAACAGCAGTAGAACATAGTAGCATATTATCAGAGGTTTTACCATGAACATTATAAAAGCATATCTACACTACCTGTCTTGCCCACTCTCCACGTCCAGTCCTTTTAAGATAATTTTGGACCACCATCTCTCCATTAAAATCTGTTTTTATCAAGAATGATCAGATTAACATCATCATGCTTAGTTGTTAATATCACCTGAAATTGACATCCTTATGATATTTGAATTTATTATATAGAAATCTTCAATTTCAAGTATGTTTGTGCTATTTATTTAAAAGTAATAAAACATTTTTTAATTGTAAATACTACAATTACTTAATTAAATTAGTTTTGGGAGTAAAATAAAATAAAAAAGTATGCCTTTGCCATAAATTATAAAGAGTAGCTTCCGAAAAAGTTATACCATAAAAGTTTTTTTCCCATCAAAGTGAATTACACATCCTTATCCGGCTATTTTGACTTCTTAGTACTAATTCAAATAGATAGCAACAATAGAAACATTGAGAGCACATAAATAGTACGATATATAAGTTGAAACCCGAGAACCATAAGCATATGTTTCAAATAACCAAACCATTATAGCAAACCATTACGACAGTAGGATGTAATATATATATATATATATTGGATCAAGGAGATTGTTGAAATAAAATAAGACATTTAGCTGTCTTTGAATTGATATAGAAAGATGAGATGGAATGGAGTAGAATAGAACATAATGGAATGAAAATCCATTCTATTGTTGGGACTTTCGATATTTTACAATGGAATGAAACAAAATTTCCATTCCATCTCCTTCCTCCCAAATTATAAAGAAAAAGAAAGGTAAACAATGGAATTAAGTTCACAATAATTTCTATTGTATCCCATTGTCATTTTACCAACCCAAACAAAGGAACATAATGCCACTATATTTCATTTCCCTCCATTCCATCCATCCAAACATAGCCTTCATGTCAATAGCTGCCGAGACCATGCATGGTAAACTTTCTTTGAAAATTTAAATAAATATAATAATATCATTCAATTAAAAAAGTGCCTTTTCATTTTACAAAAACAAACAAATGGCCATATTTTAAATATAGGTTTTTTAGAATTATATCCCACAACCATTTTTTTTACACAAGAATTATATCCACAACCTAAACCACATTAAAAAGAGTAACAAAGTTGAGAAAGGTAACCTATTTCCGCCTTAAATCTGAAGAATCCAGGACCAATAACTTCACTTTTGCAATCATAGAGGGAGTCTACTACCTGAAGCACAAAAGTTAACTTAGTCAAATGAATGCTATAAAGTTATTATGTGATTCCAATTGAAACTAGCAAAAAGCTTGTACCGGGTCGTTTTTCAAAAATTGAAGTACTTTCTCCATATCATGGTCATCCATAGCTCTACCAATCAAAGCATGTCGGTTTCTCTGGATAAGAAATATGGCTACCTGCATGGTTAATTCAGCATGGAATTAAAATTAAATAGATACCACTCCAAATGCCTGGGGAATTTTTGCTGACTTCTGAGCCCTTTTTACCATTCCAAGTAAGTTGCCAACTACAATGGAACCTATAGGATCATAGATGGCATTTCCAGTAACATTCACCGCAACCAATGATGCCCCAGCAATTAAAAGGCCAGCGACTGCAGCACCATCCTGCATATTTTGCTACCATATGAGTATGAAAAACCAGACACAATTTCAATTTGTTAAAAGAGAGGTTTAAAAACTAAATATAAATCCGTGTTCCAAAGTCCATTAAAGAGAGAAATATGCAACTCCTCTCAGCAATAGCTTTAAGTCACTCCTCCCTGTTTCTTTTTTTGATGCAAAAATGACAACAAAAATACATACTCTTTAACATGGCCCTTGGGTAGCATAAAAGTTGAAGATTAAATAAATAACTACAAAAAACATACCAACCTTCAAATAGCTATTTCTGAGCACAAATGCAGCCAAATATGTAAAGCAAAAAAGTAATGCAATCTATCCAGAAATCTTATTTCTAAAATGAGCCCCCTCCTCCCCTTTAAGAAAGATCCATCAGCCATTCTTGTTTAAACGAAGTACACCGGAACATGTTTGGGAACTAAAGATGAGCAAGTGCAACAAGTTATCACCTCTGTCATCACAGCAACAGATGTAGGATCATGGCCACGCCAAATATAGTCTCTTAATTTCATTCCCTCTGCAGCTGCACCTTTCTTAACAGCTTGTATGGCAACGACAAGAGAAGCACCTAACAGAAAATACCCATTGAAAAAGGAAAGGACTGAAATAGACAAAGGAGAATAGATTGCACCCAGATTTAATTGCAGACAGCAGTACCTTCAATGACAAATGAACCACATATAACCAAAGCTGCATGATGCATATTCTCAGGGGGCTGAAAAAGAAAGTCTCAAAAGTCAATAACTTAAATAAGAGAAAATTCACACAAGAATAAAACAAGCAAACTGACAAAAAAATCCGATGAAAGAAGTTAAATCTTTTATTTCAAATATCCAATTTGGATAAATACCTGTGCAATCCACAAGTTCTGAACTCCATTTACAACGGTGGCACCAGAACCAAGACAAAATATCCCAACAGCAGATATCAAGGACCAAACAAATCTTTCCTTGGAATAGCCATAACTACAGAAATAGAAGACAGAAGCATCCATTTAACACACTGATAAAATTCTAAATCCAAGCCCATGAAATACAAATGAACGGAAAAATAAATTATTATCATATTTTGAGTCTGGTAAGATTTTGCACAATTAGTGATTGAAGCACTATTCACAGAAATCATATTCAACTGCTAACCAATAATCACAAATTCATATTTCATTCATTACATAAACAATAGTTCCTGAATCAGAGAGCATGTGAAGGCAATGCATGTTCAATATCAGAAATAATCTCCATATTGAGTACAAAACAAACAAATTGGTAGCCAGTGGCGACAAATACAATCAACAATACTATTTAACTCACGGATGAATAGCATCTGGTGCACGTCTTGAGCTACTCAGTCCATAAGCCAGTAGCGCCTACAAAATAAGTTATTGAGCATACATCAGACTGTCATTTTTTTAAGCATCACACAGTCCAATGTGAACTCCCCAGGCCTTGCTTCAATAGGTTTCTCCATATGATGAAAAAAAAATCTAACAATTTTTTCCCATATAGACTAATAAGCTAAAATTAAGTTGACAAGACAACATAAAATATACCTGGTTTGCAAAATCGGCAACTGAGTGGACGACTTCAGCTAACATAACATGACTAGAGGAAGTTAACCACACTCCAAACTTGAGTGAAAAAACAAGAAAGTTACACCACAAAGCAGTTTTAACAGCTCGCTGACTACAGTAACACACAACGAACAGAATCAAGTGCGGCCAAATTAGGGAAGCATTGTCGTGACAAATTAAATGAAATTAAAAAAAAATTAAATAAACCAAAAGAACCTGTGGCGATCGTTGAATTCGATGTTCTGAGCTGGCTTAGCTCTGGTGAAGAAACCTAGAAAACCAGAAAGACGTGAACGAACGAATGAATCCATGTAAGATGAGACAACGAAACTATAAAAAACAGAAGTGAACATACTGCGATGAGCATTGAAGGCGACAAGAAGAAACTGCTTCGGTTTCGAAGGATGCGGAAATGAAGGAACAATAGGCGGCGGGCGGTGGTCCGGTTTCACGAATACGACGGAGAGGGAACGGTATGCGGCGGCGTGGTAGTGGCAACGGCGGAAGCGGGAGCGAAGGAGATTGTAGGATGTTCGCATTAATTCAAAACGATTGACGGAACCCAGCGTTAGTGGCAGTGAACGAATGATCGAATTGCGAAGCTATGTTATGGCAAAATGAAAACGAAACGAAACTAGGGCTTTAAGCGACTCTATCACTATTCAGTGTCGTTGCGTGTGAAATGAGAAGTGAATTAGCACAATGAGGTGAAGGAGAAGAAGAAGGAACGAAAGTGATTTTCTGCCAATTATAGCTCTTCTTCTTCTCTCTATCTTCAACCACTGCAACTCTGAAACGCACGCACCATCACACCCAACGCAAATCAATCTTTTGTTCTTAACAACTTTTTTGGAGAAAGGTTTTTCACTTCGGGTAAAAAGTAACTTTGATTCTGAAAAAATGTAGTAGATTATCATCTAGGACATGAAAATTCAAAAATTGTGTAATTTTGTGTATAGTTAAATTCAGTTAGATAAAAACTCTTATGTTAATCTTTATATGAAACTTTGACATCGTTCAAGTAATTATTTGTCTGAAAAAAATATTATTATTATGAATTTAGTTTAACTGTATTTTCACACAAAAATTCATACCTTTTAAAATATATAAATACATTTGTTTAAAATTATTTTGTTTGAATAAATGAATATTAAAATTTTAACTTTTCATTTAGATAAAGTATATAAAATATACAAAATTATTTAAATATTAAATAATTATTAAAAATTAAAAAAATTAATATTGATAATTTGTTATAGTCGACTTTCCATTAAAGTTATTTTTATAATGTTAATGATTGAGATTTTTTTGTCATTTTCTTCTATTAAGGTTAGTTGAAAGTGTTTTTGGTGAATATATGAAAAATAATTCTATCAAACTACTAATAAAAACTAAACATTTTCCGTAATGATAAAATGTTTTTGACATCAACAAAAAGTAATTACAACAAAATTAAATGAAAAAAAAAATAATTCACATAAAAAATAATAGCTCTCTTAATATTATTATTTGAGGAAATTTCAATTGATATCGAACAATAAATAATAGTGATCTATAAAGAAAATTAGATTATAAAATAAATTTTATTAATATCAGTAAAAAAAACTCTAATCAACTCCAATTGAAAAATTGTCAATTGACAATGTTTTAATCTTAATCAAATCGATTATGTCTCAATTGTTAACGAGAAAAAACATAAATTTGATTCAAATTATAATTTTTAAATAAAACTTAAAATTATCTAATTTTAAATAGTTCAGTTACTCTGATAATATTCTAAAATATTAATTTTGTTGAACTTTTTTTTTATCAAAACAGCATAGTCATAAATCAATTCAATTTTTCTAAAATAATAATTACTCTCTTAAAATTTTCTATCCAAACATATTGTAAAAATATTTTTAAATTTCAAGGTCTTTCAAAAAATATTAACTAATCTAGGAATTAATATAAAATCAATAGCTATAAAATTAACTAATTTAAGAACTAAAATGAGTAATAAATCTCAAGAACTAAAAATGACAATGATAAACTCGTGTCGCATGGAAATGTTTCTAACAAGAGAACTTAAGTCACATACAAAATACAATTATTGTAATTGTTTATAAGTTTTAATTTTTCAGGCTTTGGTTAAGCTCAAGTTTTTAAACATTTTTCTATTCACTTAAAAACTTTGCTCAAAATCTTAAATTATACTTCTAAAAAATAAGCAAATTAAAGTAAAAATACATTCAAATTATATTTAAATTAAAACGCATCATAAACTTAGCTCACTTTAAATCAAGGGTATATATGTCCTTGCATTTCTATTTTGTGCAATTCAGAAAAAATAATCTCAAAATAATTTCATTTTGTAATATTCCAAAATCTATATTATAAACTTAAAACTAATCTTTGAGAAAGCAAATAAGAACAATAGAGTGAAACAAGAAACCATTTTATATGTATCGAATTATTTCAAACTATGGTACTTTCTTCTCTTTTTTCTAATTTTAATATTTTAAAACATTTTTAATTCTCAGCTGTTTTCAAATATGTCTAAAATTTGAATCTAATTCTTAATTAATTATAGTTATTATGCAGTTGAAGTAAAATAAATAAAATAACAAAGTCCACAACTATTTTATTGTAATAAAAACATGTTAAATTTTTTAAATTTCACCTAAAAATTATATAACTCACTCGCAACTATATCATTTATATCAACTTTTTGTTTTGGTTCCTCGATCTAATCAAAGTAGTGTGCATATCCATAGGTAAATCATGAATCCCATAAGAAAACTGATCCAACAGAACAAGAAAAAACCAGAGAATGGTTGAAGACAGAGACCCATAACAAAAGAAGTGTAACTATCTTCTGCTTCATAAGATTCAGTAAATGTAGTAACAAGTGATGCACAACAAAGAAAAATGTAAACAGAGAAAGATTATCTTGTATTCGTAGATATATTGCCTCATTTTCCAGAAAACTATAACAAAAAATAAAGGGCAACAAGCTCCTAGCCGTGAATTTCAAAAGGGTTATTCATCAATCAAAGTTCAGTTTCACCTTGAATAAACCCATTTTTAGAACTTCAATGAAGAACTATTTTTCCTACATTAGATAGCGTTTTGTGGCTGAATGAACCCCTTATTACTCCTCCAAATGAGAAAATTCTGACATCTTACAAGCCCCCTTAATAGAACAAACAGCTGTTCTCCAATGTTGGTGAAAGGGGTTCAATCAGCAATGATTAGAGAAGAATGGATTCTAACCTGATCGACCTTCTTTCCTGCCACCTATTCTAGAAAAAGGTTTTTGCTTTTCATTTGAATTCTTATCATGTTCCCCTTCATTTCTGGACACAATCCTCAGAGGGTGGGCTTCTGTGTTGAATACCCATTCATCTAATGGGATGACTGAAGAAGGAGAGAAGAGAAGATAAAAATACTTCAGGGTCTCCGCAAGAAAGAAGCTTTGCATCATGTTGTCTTTGACTCCACTATTAACCTGAGAAATTTGAACAAGTGATACTAAATGAGTGAGCAAAATAGTTGCCACGGATATTAAATGGTTGTCAAGCATTAGACAAACATCAAAGGAAGCAAGGAAGAAAATTGGCAGAAACCATTAGTGTAAGAAGCAATGACCCATGCCAAGAATGCCAAGAATGCTAGAACAGAAAAAATAAGAACAAATAAATAAGTAAAATTCTTTATAAGTTAAAATTAACTTATGCAAAGTTAAAAATTTAGGGAAGTCAAAAGAATAAGCTTCTACAATTAGCTTATGCATAAACTAATTTTAACTTCTACACAAACTCATTTCATTTTCTTCTTATTTTTCTCTCTTAGAAGGTCTTATGGAGAAGTTTATCTAAACAGACCTTAAGAAGAAACATATTAAATGAGTTTCTTCATAAACTAAAATTAGTTTTGTTTTAGTTTATGCACAAGATAATTTGTAAAAGTTCTCATGAAAATTTTCTAAATTCTTATTTTTAAATTGGACATCAGTTAATTTTAGTTTATACAGAAAATCTTTTCATTGTTTTTCTTCCTAATTTTCTCTCTTTGAAGTGTTTATGGAGAGATTTGTCCAAACAGAACCCTATAACTGCAAAAACCTAAAAACAACATAATTTTCAACACCTATTGCCTATGAAAATAAGTTAAGCATTCAATTGAGAAAAAACACATAGAATGCCTCTATCTCATTTATCAAAGTGCTTAGTTCAATAAATGCTTTCAATAATGAACCAGAACAAAGAATTCTAACTTTTGGTAGAACGTACGTACTCAATACAAAAACACATAATTAGATGTGAAATAGAGGTGTGCTTACATCCTTCAGTCCAACATAGCCTGACTCTACGCGGGAGTTCTTCTCAAAAGCTTGAAATATATTCCAACCCCATTCTTGGTATGTTTTGTTGCCAGTTAGACGCCAAAGGTAAAAGAGGGACTCAACTGTCTCTGGCCTCAGTATGTTCCATGATGTGCCCACATTCATGTCCTTTAAATTCAAAATTAAATTTCAGATCACACAAATTTCAAATTTCATGGCACGAATAAGCTAATAACTAACCTGCCCAGAATGAAAGAAATAGTTCTCTCCAGCCAATTTCGTTGGAGTTGATTGGTAGAAGTTATAACATGTCCAAGCAAGCTTCAAAGAAAGGTACATATCATCAGTGATTACCTCATAATATTGATATCATTGCAGAATAAAATACCCACATGCACTGAAGAAGCAATGCAGAGTGTGATTCCATATAGGTCCATCTCACATATTAAAACATCACACACAGCCACTACTTCCACTCACAATCTATAATTATTTGAATGACAAAAAAATTCTTAGTTATAGCTCAGCGCATTTTCTGTTTTAAACCGATGATAAACTCCTTGCAAAAAGAAAGGCAAAACGGGTTTCCTAAAAGGAAGAATAGATAGAAACATCCACCCCTCTCAACATTATAAAAGAGGTTTTGAAAATGCATGCATAATATATAAATGAAATTGATAACATCGTGATTTGATTCCAAGCAGCTGTTCTGGTATCAGCTTAGCAAATCCTAAGCAGAAAAAAATTATTAAGCTTGTATAGGTGTGAAAACCATATGTAAGTTGACAGATCAAGACCAAAACTCAGTCGGTCAACAGAACAAGCACATAAAATAGGCTATCAAAATATACCTCTTCTGCAAGTGACAGAAACTTCTGTGACTCATCAGCAGTAGTGTAACCAAATGATCCCAATGCAATCATTCCTGGAGCAAAGCATGCCAGTTCATCCATCTGCAGGTACTCAGATGAATGAGAAATTATACCAAAACCAGAAGATCGTATGGCAAATACTAAACATGACAATACAAGTACTGTAAGTGTGATATCATACTTTGTCTGTGAGAGATCCTCCATTCTTCTCACATATGTAAGCAAAAGAAGATGGTGTGGATCTCCTAATCAAACTTAACAGACCTTTCATTGATTTCTCCCACATATCTCTGCTTTCATGATTCCCGAAAGAGATGAATGAGAAAAGGTGTTAAAGAATACTTACACTTATACAATATTTATGTGAAAGAAAAATTGAAATGATTTAGCCATTAAATTCTAAAGATTAGCATAAAAATTCTCTCATCAGTCCAAGGAAATAAAATTAGATTTTACCTTATACTGTCTATTAAAATGACATGGATTCAATTATGAATTCATCAATTAACATATCAACCCAAAGGGCAGAAAACGTGATAATCTTGATGCATTATTCTCACCTATAATGTTTTACGACCGAAGTCTTATTCCCTTGTATCCAAACTTTGAGCAAGTACTCATAAAAACTGCAATAAAATTGTGTCAATCACCAACAGACCAAATTAACAAACACAGATAAAATTATTAGAATTTAGCAAAATCCAGATCGTATTAATAAATTCAGAAGTTTTCTATGATCTTCTCACACAAAATATGGTTGCTAAAAATTGTATTAATACCTATCACCCATGGCACCAAATGTGATAGGAGAGTAGCCTGCTGCCCCACTATGAGGATTAATGTAGATGGGAAGTAATCCATCACCAGGAAATGTTTTATTTAGCTGGGATATTACGTTTTCCACCTGAAAAAGCATGGTGCAAACCAATCAGTGCACTTCTAGAAAAATGACTTGCACATGCTATATACAAATGAAAGGCATACTGGCATAAGCTAGTAACTGACTATAGCTAAAATAGCTCCAACCAAGTACAAATAAGTCTAGTAGTAGTGGTACAAGCATATTTTAACACTTAAAGGCTACCACCACTGCAATGTATGCCTGTAATTATATCTGTTTTGAACCAACATAAATGTAAACCCATCACTCCAATCGTTCCATAAAAAATAGAACATATAGAATGAGAGTTAAAAACCTTCTGCTGATACTTTGGGTCTCCAGTCCTTTGAGATAGAGCAATGAATTCCAGTTGTTCCGTGCCAGAATCTGCCAGGATACTCTCACCCTTAACAAAATATAAACCAAAAGGAATTAGAGACTTTGATGAGGGTGTCAATGCTACTTGCATTATCAAGTAGCCAAAAATTCATGCCTCTAAATACAGAATCCTTAGATGAAATACTGCTTTTCTACAATAAGATAGCAATTTCATCACCAATACTCAGCCAAAAAGATCATAAAGGAGTGCCTTAAATTTTTATTAGTTGGAAATCCTACATCATCTAGAGATCTGGTCAAAATATAATATATTAACAGGAGATGACAGTCACCTTAGGAAGTATTTTTGTATGGTTGAGATAGGTCCAAACTCAAATTCTAAAATACTATCAGAATCTATCCTACCATGAGTTGTTGGACCTGTTGACACACTCACAATGGGGTTTTTATCAAGGGAACACTAGAAGATGTCAAGTCATATTAACTTCACACTTGAGAGTCCAGTTAAGGGCATGAGAGGGGTGTGTTCAAGATCACACATTGTCTACAATATGACAAAAAAATAATATATAAGTAGAGACAACCTTAACCTTAGAAGTAGGTTTTGTATGGTTGAGTTAGGCTCAAACCAAAATTATAAGACTGTAATATACAATTTCATGATTCCTAGAAAAAAGATCTAGCTAAAGCTAATTTTGAAAGGAGAGGCTTCTCAAAAACAAAAAAGAAACTTCTTGAGCACTACATCAAAGCTAGAAATGTGCCTTGAATAAAAAGAGCTCCTAAGAAAAAGGGGCTTGTATAAGAAGCACTTATAAAATGAATTTATTTTCCATTAAAAGCTCATCCAAAATTGCCTTGAATAAGAGACCTATTTTCATTAATTGCTTGAAAACTGATATGAAGCAGAAACATAAAAAAAAATAACTTATAACTACAATATCAAAGCTTAAAAATTACGACCAAAGATTATATAACCCATTAAAGTCACATCTCTGACTCTAAAAAGGGGTGTTTGGTAAAAGAATTTTTTTTAGTTTCCCGAGAGTATGAAGTTGGGAAAGTATGTTTCCCACATTTGGTTTACTTTTTCATAAAATAACATTTCCAGGAGACAGTTTATGGAGAATGGATTTTAGCCAAGTTTCTCACGAAAGCATTCCCATGGGAGAAGGTGAGAAACTAACTTTCCCAAGTAAAAACAAAAAATTTACTAAAAAATATCATGTTACTCTTATTATTAAATTATTTGATGTAGTAACAAATAAAAGATTTTGATAAAAATAACATTATGTCATAATTTTGAAAAAACTTAAATATTTCCAGTAATATTTTTTCCCAACCAAACAAAGTTTAATCATTTCTAGGAATCATAATTTCCGATGAATTATTCCCAGGAATCATTATTCTTGGGGATGAAAAAAAAATCCTTTAACCAAACGCCCCCTAAGGATAATAAAAATGTAAATTGTAAAAACAATTCCAGTTAGTTAAAATCAAGGACTACAATCCATTGAAGTAGTATTCCAAATCTCCTGGTGTGCAGTAAGACTGAAATGCATAAAAAGAATTCTAAAATTTACCCCAGTCCAACTAGGGTTGTGTGCTCGTCCATGTGACAAATTAATGATGTTGTAAGGAATTCCTGTAGGCGTATTCCATGCAGGCAGTAATCTGTCTGCAATTTCTCTAGCTTTGTCAAGGAAAACTTTGTCGCCTGAAAGATCATATGCACTAAGAAGACCACCTACGACTCTGGATTTTGGTGGAAATAGACCAACAAAGAAAAGTATTAAAAAAATATTAGTTGTGTAACACTGAGTTAAAAAATATAATTTTGTAGATGAGGAAGGAACTTCAACTGCAAAGTAAACCTTATAAAGTAACCTTATGGTTGTCTCAAAAACACTTGCTTCATAATCCTTGTTAAAATCCAAAGTGTTTGCAACCCAACTGTCAGAGCAATTTCTTATTATGACAAGGAATACAACAAAGCATAACCAAGAGTATTTCAATAAAACATTAAACAAATGAATATAGCAAGCCACTAAAATAAATATAAATGACTACCATGCCCCCATTCAGAAAAAAAAACAGAAATGAATAGTGAGTAGGGCCAATAAATACGTATCAGAGTTGAACTATATGAGCACGTAGTTGCCCTAGGCAGAGCATTAAACTGAATTTTCTACTCAACATGCAAGTATCCTATCCAAATATAACTTTGGAAACCTCCCTACTATTAATTCCAAACATATAGAAAGAGATATGAGTGAAGCAACAAAAACAAGATTATGAGTTCATAGTGTAGAGTCACAAGTTGCACTCACTCTCGCGCCTTCTGAAACTGCTCATTGAGACCCATAATATACAGTGTATCAAGAGAATCTATTAATGTTGCTCCAAGGCCTCCAAAGCTATTGACACCACTCTTTGATTGCGGCTAGTAGCACAAAAAAAAAATCTCAAAAAATGTAAATTTAGAGAATGTAAAATAGTTATATTTTAGATGGTTATGCAATGAAAGCAAAAGTGAGCCACCTATTTGCTGACTAATGGCTTCGAGGCATAAATGCATAATCCTTATTTTCTTTCGCATCAATCCTAAACTGTTAAATGTTTTAGAACTGAAGCAAAAATACAAGAGAACTAAAGCCTGATATGGCAAGACCTCCATAATATTTACATCTAGGGAAAGAAACTGAACTTGAAGCCTTGCAACAGAAACTTTAGGCATATTGAAAGAACCCACAGTGGAAATACCTACATGAACTATCTTGAAATAAAGAGTGAAAAATTGATTTGTTCATAATAGAGAATCACCATACCTGAAGTTCATCTTGGCCCCATGCATACTTCTCATAAGATCCCCAAGCATGAAGCATTGCTTCTTTTACTTTTTCCCTCCTCTCAGTATCAATGGGATCATCTAGCACCTCTTTACTGGACTTGGTAACTTTACTAGTCAAGTCATTCTTCCCAGAAGTACCACCTTGTTTGTTATTTGACTCACCCAACTGAAACAAAGCTAATTGCTTAGCTCCCAAGAAGATTAAAAGAAAAAAAGTTGCGTAATACAATATTACATTCATCAAATAAGAACCCTAGGCTGTAAAAGGAGCTACAACAAAAGGATTTCACTGGCTGATAATAGCTTTATGCAAGATCGAATGCAGAATGAGAATTCACACAGGAGGATTTTATTAGGAAGTGTGGGATTCTAATTTGGGGTTTACAAGGCCTTGGGCTCTCCAACAAGCAGCTAGCTTTTGTAGTGAGGTTTTTCCCGAGGTTCTATCAGAATTCAATCAGATTAAAGCAGTATTCATGTAGGAAATGTAATATATGTAGAGCCTATCTCATTGCTTATGTTTATTCTTTGCAAAACAAAAATGAAATGCTTCTTTTAACTAAAGACAGGGCTAAATGTAGCAGAAGAGTCAACACACCCAAAAATTTATAGTCTCTTACCATATTTTTCAAATCAGTCACTTCCTTTCGCAGCTCAGAAACTTCAACCTGTATTTAGCAGATGGGTTATACACCGAAATCCAAAAAAAATATTTCATCCTCACTTCAAAAGATACACTGAAAACAAAGCTGTAAATCAAAATCAAGTAAAAAACAGCACATCCTAGTTAAACCAGATAATCACCATCTGTCATTACAGTATTCCGTCTAACTAACACTACTTCAAATTTTGGTAATTTTCAGGAATTAAATCACATCTAGTCTGTTTTGATACAACAGAAGTGCTTTTGGGAGTTTTTAGGAGTTTCTCTACTACCAAAACTTTTCTATTTTTATAAGAGAATCTCTCATAAAAACCCCCACTGTTATCCAAACATACCCATATTATATTACAAAAATGATATAAAAAAGGAACAAAAAGTGTATCTCATCCAGGAATCCAATTTTCGCCACACACCCCAAGCATTCAATTCTACAAGTATGAACTTCCCTCCCCATAAAACAATCCATCTAAAGGCACAGTCCCACGCAGATTTCTTGCTATGTACAAATTCAAGACGGCCATCATAAAACACCAACAACACAAACAGAATCCGCACACAAGTGTTGCCAAAAATCATGGAAAATGAACAAGATCGAAATCCGAAAGCAAGTACCTGGTGCTCTCTGACCAGCGTTTGACGGTCCCATACAACAAAAGAGACGCAAACAAAACCGATGAAGAGCAGAGCAAGACGCTTTGGGCGCTTCAGGTAATAGGAAGGGTGGCAGTACCTCCAGTTGGTGCTCGTCACTGATCTGCTACCTCTCGCCATTCTCAAACCAAGATCTAAGGTTCACAACAACCTCGTCCCTTTTTTGTTGCAGACACACAATTTTTTAAGGACACAAAACGGCCGGTCGTTTGTTTCTTCAAATACACGTATCTGTTTGTCGGAATCTGAGCACAGAGTTTTGAAGAAGATTTGTTTTCCCTTCTCTTCAAATTCAGTCTACAAAATTGCAGAGAAGATGAAGACGAAGCAGAGACTTCAATTCTAGTCAATTCCTTTAAAACAAAAATGAAAATTCAACACAACACAAACTTCATATTTACCAAAATCACCTTATCACAAACACAAACAAAAACAAAAACAAAAAAAAATGAAAAGAAAAAAAAATCATCTTTTAATTTTAATTAATAATTCAGTTTTCTCATAAGAAACTGGCAAACTCTTTAAATTAAATAGTATTTATTTCTTTTTTTTCTTAAAAAATATTTAAAATATTTGTTATTTTTTTGTAATTTTTTATTGTATCAACTTGTTTTTACTGAAATATTCTTATTATTTTATAATTTTATGGTCAATAAACAATAAATGTTATACAAATTAATTAGATGATTCGTTTTGGGATTTTTTTTATGTGGGATTAGAGAAAATGACTAACAATATTAATTAATTAAAAAATAGTAATTGAGTAACTATTATGAGATGACTAATCTCAATAATATTAAGAATAATAGTATAAATAACATTATTTGCTAAAAACATTAATATTATTAATACTACCAAAATAAATTTAAAATTATAAGGAAATTATCCACTTTAAACCTAACTCACTTTAAAAAAATTACAAAAAACAATTTGAGTGGGTGATATTCAACATCATCGGATTAATATGTTTAAAAATGCATACATTTTTCACTGGTAAAATTTTATGAGATGATTTTCTTTCAAGGAAATATATGTATATCATTAATTAAGTAATTAAAACTATTTGCGAGATTAATAGATTTTAAAGTTATTATAGTAAAAAATTAAAAAATATATAATATAACTTAATTTAATTAAGAATTAGTTAATGTGATTGAATTTAAATTAATTTCAAAATTTTAACCTGTAATTGAAAAATTGTTATAAACCAAGTCTTTTTTAATTATTTTTCATTTTGAATTTATGATTAATTTTACACATAAATATTTTTTTTAAATATAAATTGTGTAAAAATTTATTCATGTTTTACTCTTTTTTTACCTTTTATATAAATTCAGTTTGAAATCAATAATTTAACACTAACAATATAATCTATGTTTAATCCATTTTACTAAAGTTTGAAATGATTTTTTTCACATCTGATCTTCATAACTCAAATTATAACTTATTTTTCATCAATTGAATATGACTTGACTATTTATCTATCATTAATTTTGTGCAACATAATCACCTAATATTTTTTTTTTCCCACCAAAATCTACATTAAAACAAAATGGTCATATGAGTAAGATTTTTTTTTCTCCACTAATCTCCATCTTATAAGAATTGACAAATAGTTCAGATTAAATAATTTATTTTATATGTATGTTTGAGTTTCACCTAAAATTCTTGTTCAAATCATTATACAATTGCACCACCACACATAATTAGAATATTTTAAATGTTAAATATACAAATCATTTTTTACATTTTAAAATTTTATAATTCAGTAAACCTATGAAGAAAGCAATATTTTAATTTATAAAGAGTTTAAATATGATTTTCAAATGTACTAAAAGGCAAACCATGAAGAAAGAAAAAATATAAATCGTTTTTATCTCGATTACTAAACGATGTAATAGTATATTAATATATCGAAATACCATGAATTTAAATAATAATAATGAAAGACCATTATTTACTAAAATATAATACAATTCAGCTTGGTGTGTGGCTTTTAAGAATAAAAGATAAAAGAATATATTAGGAAGTAACATATTTAAAAAAAATATAGTTAAAATTTATAATTACAAAGTTATATAAATAATTTTGTTTATAATTTTGAGTTATTTTGTTGTCTTTAAAATTTTTCAAATATATGTTTTTAATCCTAATCTAATTGTGTTTATAGATTTCAAAGTTTTTTTCTTTGTCACTATAGGTAATTTGTATAAACTTTCTTATATATTTTTTGTGTGTGTGCATAAAATAGTTTAAACATATAGAGAAGTTGATTTTTTTTCTAAATATTCTTATGGGGAAAATCCTTAAAACATATTATGATATAAAAATTAAGAGATAATAACCTAAAGCATCTAAAATTTACTATTGCTCAGATGAGTTGTTTATATTGATTTTGTGGGTTTTATAATTCCACAGATTTAAACACTTTACATAAAAATAAAAATAAAAAACTTCGATATTATAGCAGCTAAAATCAGTGTTTAACTTGTTTTTTATGTGAAAAAAAAAACTTTTTTTTATAAATCTTACGAATATTTCAAACATTTACGCATTAATTTTTGTATTTAAAGTATTTTTTTTAAATGATATTGTTTATATAAAGCATCATGCTTATATTATATAAGTGATGTTATGTCATTTGTTCCTAAATTTTGTTAAATACTATTAATTAACTTTAAACAAGTTTTTGAAAACAATTAAATTGGAAATAATTTTATAAAATATTAGAGTGTCTCACCAAATATAGTCTTCAGAAAAATACATAGTGATTCTCAATATCGTTTTGTAAAGTGCAATGATGTTTTGCATAGTAAGTCATGAAAAAAAAAATAGAGGGAGAAGAAAACAATGTACAAGAACATTTGCCTAAAAAAATTAATAATCTTTAATGCTTTTGTGATTATTATTTTTTTCATTATTTTCTCTTTCGGTGATTTTTTTATTTTGTATGTTGATTTCTATTTTTTGTTATTTTATTTTGAATCCAAAAACGGTTTTTTCCTAAAAGAGAATTCAAAATATTTAATGTCAAGGGGAATTTTTCAAAATAAAACGAGTTGTGTTATGAAAATAAAAATAAAAATTTTGAAAGTTTATAGCAAGATATGTAATGTTATCTTGACACAAGTCTTATGTCTTATGTTGGTTAAAACTCAAGGATTGATTTATCATAAATTTGGGATAGGTTGGGTTGAAAAATACAAATTCTAGTAAAATAAAATCCAATTTACTTATTAACTCACCGAATAAAAAAATTCAAGTTTATTTAGTATTTTTTTATTTCTTAACATTTTTTTCTTAGTTAATATTATTTTAAATTTTTTTTATTACAAATACTAAAAGTGGTGATACTATTATATGTTTATCTGATCAAGATTTCATTATTATTTAACATGGAGGGACGAAGAACTATGACATTTGTTTTTTGTTTTCATTTTTTTGCTATTTTTTAGTATTATGTAACATTGTTTCACAAATATTTATGACTTATATTTTGTTTAAAATTTTTATTTTATTATTATTTGAAATTTTAAGAATTAGTGAAAAATTATTATTTAATTTTGTTAAAAAAGATTCTACAAAGAAATTAGGTTTTTAGGAAAATTATTTATTTTTAAAATGAGTCAATTTATTTAATTTATCAACATGTGGTAGATTGATCTCGACTAACGTTTGTAGAACTTACCAAAAGGTGGGTCAAGTTGGATTGATCAGTATACTGATGGATTAAGCCTACTAGATTGAATTGATTTGTTTTAATAATAGACTGTTAGAGTTGGTATTGTCAAAATAAAATTGCATGAGAGTATTTTACACATAGTTCAAGGGATACAACATGTGAAGGACTTGGAGTATAATTTATTGTCAATTAGTCAATTAGTCAATTAGAACGACTTTTTGTGTAATGTTCATATTGAAGGTGTGATATTCAAGGTGATGAGAGAAAACCTACTAATAATAAAAGTATAAAAGATAATGGAAAATCCATACATGCTTTTGGGAGATATGTTGCAAGAAACAAATGCAGGAGTTGCATCAACAAGTCAAGAAGAAGTAGTAATATGTGACGTTGTAAACTGTTATATGTCAAAGTAAGGTTTAAAAATCCTTGCATAACATAATCTATTTCCAATGCTTAAGAAAGTTATTTTACCTTTCTGTTAGCATTGTGTGATAAACAAACAACATATATATTAACATTTGTTATAATGGTGTTGAGAAGCAAATACATATTATACTTGATTAATCATGATTTATGGGAATAACTATTCCTGGAGTAGCAAAATATCCAACATCATTCATTGATGATTATTTCAATAGATTCTACATGTACCGTAACAATAGGAAGTCACATGTACTTCCTGTAATCAAGGAATTCAAAGCACAAAACGAATTCAAAATTAGGAAAATAATTAAGTGCTTAAGGATAAATAGTGAAAAAGAATAAATGGAGATTTTTTTAACATGGTGCAAATAAAGGGATATTAAGGGATATTATGAGATAATTTCCTATTTCAGTTACACCTAATGGTATTATTTGTGGGATCTCACTACTCACAGTGTTTGTTAGCAAGGATGTGTTTGTTAGCAAGGATGTAGTTTTATATAAAAAAAATAACTTGCAAAGTGAGTAGAAACCAAAAGGTTTGAGTACTTCTTTCTACTATAATTAATGTATTCTTATTATATTATTATCATTTATTACACTCATTACTTAAATTATTATTATTATTATTATATTTTTTATCATTACCATTCTTATTAAAAAATTATATTAAAATAATTAATAGTCAAATAATATTAAATAAATAAATACTATATTGATTATGTTGATAATTTATCTTGTTTGTGACACGATCATTCTTTTCTTTCTTTGTTTTTTCTTATTTTCTTTTGTACTTTTTCTTTTTTTTATGTCTCTAACCTCTTATCTTCTATTTTTTTTTTTTTAATTTCTTAGTCAATTTCTCATGTCTCTCACTAGATCCTACCACGTAGAAGTTAGTGAGTTTTAGAATAATTATACTATTATAATTCATTGGAGTAAGTGTTTTTTTTTTCTACTTTGGGATATATCAATTTGTTTTCGTTTAACCTATATTATGTGGATAATTTATATTTTTACTGGTTATGTTAATTGAAAAAAAAGTCATTTTCTAAATTAGTTTATCCTTCAATACGAGTTTTAGCTTATCTGGTGAAATTTCACTAGGTTTTTAGTTTTTTTATTTTTTCCATTCAGTTATTTGTAGCAATTACTTAAATTATAATTAATTTGTAAGGTAAGTGAAATTATCTTGAACTATATTTGAATTGTTGATTTTGAGTGTAATGACATAAATGTTGAAATTGAAATTAATGTTTGATTTGTATGAGTATATAGATTTTGAACTTGATAATGACTTAAAAGAGTTAAAATGGATGTTTATAACAGTATTGGATTAATTGTACTTTTGTTTAATTAAAAAATTAATTATAAACTTGGTACAATAGCTACCATCGCTTCAGCCATTAGTTCAACGCTTAAGTGATAACACTCTTTGCACAAGCTAAAGGCAAAAATTTAGCTAGAGAGAGGTTAGAAGCAACCTTGCCCTTAATGAAACTCATCTCTCCAACAATGGAACCTAAGAAACTCATGCATGCGTTTTGTTTGATTTTGTGAATTATAAAGGTGATATGATTCGAGTAGTACCCTTGTTGCTCAAGCAACCTCTTTATTCTTTGAGCGAGGAAAGGAGCAAGACAATTTCTTTTTTCTACAACGTTATATTGCTTAAGTGTCATATTGATGCTCAAATGACACAATCTCTCGCTCAAGCGATTCCACAACTTAGTGAAGAGGTTACAATGACATGCAAGTCGCTCATGTGACGTAGCTTCACTTAGGTAACATTTTTTATAGTCTAAGCCATTATTTAGTTTAATTATCCAATAAAATGTTGTGATGCTATAAATTAGAGTAAAATTGTATTATTTGACATTGCAATCAAATGATTATGAAGAGTTTGTATTATATAAATGATATGAATTAATTTGAAGTTACACATTTGAGATAATACATGAATCATTGTTTATTAGCACGTATTGAGTAAATGAATATACAATCAACAATAATGTCTTAGTTTCACCGAGTGTCCAAATAATGTAAGTTAAAATCATAGGTGATGAAAAACTAATAGAAGATTTATTACATACATGATACACATGCATGTGTTGTGATATTGAATGCTTTAAACATATCCAACTCCATTTATAGACTAAATTATTAGATTGAGTTAGGTGTGTTAGTGTTTAATAAGACATACAAATATCAGTATTTTCAAAGATATTAGTTGATATTTCCTACTATATATCACTTTTGATATTTAGATCTACATTAAATTAGATATAAATTATGATTTTATATTTATGACTCATTTATAGATTGTTTTACATACAATTAATTACATGACCCTTCTCATATTATTATTTGAAAATTTATTATAATTATACAACTATTTGAAAATTTATTGTGATTACACTATTTACATAATTACACAAGTCTACAAATCCAAAAGTGAACTTAAAAACAACTAATAGACTTTATAAATACTTATTTTTTATGAATGTGTATGCATATATATATATATGTATATATTTGAAATATTTATAATTTTGTAGATTTTATGTTGGGTAATACTAGAACACATTAGCATGTATACTATAGTGATATTGAGTTTTGCATGGTGTGTTAAAGGTGCATTCTAGTGGGTATATAGAAACCAAATACAAGTGCAGAAAGAATGGGTATCTTGATGTTTCCTTTTAGGGTTAAAAAACCACATAGTATGTTTTTAGGTATCACCATTAATAAATGCACATTGAAGACAGGAACAGTAAAAAGGAAAGCATGAACAGTGAACCACTTTAATTCGAATAATAGCATGTTTTTAGTTATGTGTGAAGGTGAAAAAAAAATTAAATTTTTAGGGGCCACATTCACAATGCACCCAATGATGAAATATTTTTTGGTCTGTGAAAAAAATTTGCCTTTGGAACAAAACAAGGCACTGTTTTGTGTCTCCCTGACCCTGATCTCATTCTCGATCGCCTTTGTTACCGACCCATTTTAACTCTCTTTCTCTCTTTCATACATTTCCTCGTTACCCTTTCTCTCCATTTTCATTTTCTTCTTCTTCTTCACTGGTTTCTCAGTTATCGTGACCTTATCCCAATTCCCTTTCTGTTGCGGAGGTGCCTCTGGGGTGTTGTACAGATCAACCCACAATCTTCAATTGTTGTTGGTCTGCTTCTTCTCCCTAAAAATGCTTTCTTTCTTTCTTTCTTATCCCTTATTCCCATTTAATATTTTCAACAATATCTTTTGTGCCCTCTTTCCTTTCATTCCCATCCTTTACTCTTGGATGTTTTGTATGTGTTGCAAAACTATTGCTTTGCCCCAAGGGATTCACAAAACTCTATCATCATAGCACTCGAATGTTTGCCTTGTTCGCTCTCTACTTTTTGCCCTGTTTCCCAATCTCTTTTTGTCTTATGCGTTGCTAAGTGAGGCTCTTTTTACTGCCTGCTCCAATGGGATAGTTTTGCATTTTTTGTTTAGCTCGTTGTCACGTTTCATTTCCTAGAAATGTGTTTTAAATAGAATGAAATGTTGCACTCTATCATGTTTTTACTATCATTGCAGTTTCCTGATTTTATGTGTAGTTTGGTTTGCTGGAAGAAATTTGTGTTCTCCTTAGTTCGGAGTTGATAATTTGTTTTTATTTTCAATCTGTCATTTTGACTATCTGCTTGCTGTTGTTTTTACTGTTAGTTTTGTTTGGTTGTCTTTAACAATCTTTCTGCCATTTCCTAGGTGTTTTGGCTCTTCCTGTACCATGGATGGTATTCACGGGGGTGATTCTCGGATACACATCAGTGATGGCCAGCATCCTATACATGTGCCATATGTGCAAGAACACGAGCATCATGGACTGCACCATATGAGCAATGGGAATGGGATTGATGAGGATCAGAATGATGGTGGTGATACTAACTGTGGTGGAAGTGAGAGTGTGGAAGGTGATATCCCTTCCAGCCATGGAAATCTCCCTGACAATCACGGTGTAATAATGCATCAAGGGGGTGATGCTGGGGATCAGCTTACGTTGTCTTTTCAGGGCCAAGTTTATGTCTTTGACTCCGTGTCTCCAGAAAAGGTGCATCCAACTTATGTCTTTTTACTTTGCATTGACATGATATGACATTGCTCCTCGTGTCTACAGCCTACTATGCGTGTCTCGACTTCTCAAGTCTTTTTTGGAAATATTGATTTCCACTGGCTATTTAAGCATTTTCAATTTAATGACTCCTAGATTGTTGTGCATGGGGGTGTCTGATCTGCGCTTGAATATGCAGGAGATCATAAAAATCACGATGCTTTAGTTATAAATAATAGAATGCATTGATGAAACTATGACCGTCTCCCACACTTTCGTATAGCAAGGAGCCTTTTGGCATTGGGATATGTTAGTTTTTTTATTCATATTCATATATGCTTTATGCATGTTTGATTTCCCATTTCTTCTTCTTTGGGAGTATTTGTCATTTTGGTTGATGTATATGACAAAAGGTATCACTCAAGCTTAAGGGGAAAGTTTGTTTCACAGCCTCAAGACCAGCAATGTTGTATGGAACCGAGTGTAAGAAAAGAATAAACTGCATCTGCATGCACTAGAGATAAGAAGTGTTGTGCAATGGATGATGAGTGGACACACTAGACATGAATGCCTTAAAAGGAAAGTTGGAATGACACCTGTTGTAGAACAAAAGTGATAGAATTTGTCTTTAGGTGGTTTGGACGTGTGGAGAAGACTTGTGGAACTCTTAGTCAAAGGGGTAGGTCATATAGAAGGCAGCCTTGTAGCTTTGCTAGAAAAAAGTATAGCAAGTGTGAAAAAATTGTGGGTAAAGTCATTAAGAAAATTTAGTGGTCAATGGTTTGTCTTTTAACATGATTAACTATAGAACATAATGTTGTTGCTCAGTTCTTGTTGTAATTTTATTCTTTATAATCGCTGTTAATACTAGGTTTATGTATTTAAAAACAATCCCATAATCACAGGGATTTGTCTCCTTAGCTGTCTATATTTCCTAAAATAATCAGCAGGTTCATGTATTTATATGTCCAAGGACCTCATAATTGATACTATAAAGTAGAATCTTATTTCTTCTAAATTTGAGAGTATCAATTAAGAAGTGTTGACTAGTTATTTTCCTCTTATCCCTTCCTGCATTTGCACAGGCGCAATGTTCATTGTCTCTCAACTTTCAATGCTTTACATGTTAAATTTATCATAATTTGCAGTTTAACAAGCTTCTTTGTTACGTTTTATATTATGATTTTAAAGATGGCTTTAACAATTAAAATCAATAATTTGATCCATTATTGACCAAGTTAGGAACTACTACCAATAACATTTATACATTGATGAAAATCCTGGGATATTTTTCTCAGGTTCAAGCTGTACTACTGTTACTGGGAGGCCGTGAAATACCTCCAACCATGCCTACCATGCCAGTGTCTCCTCACCATAATAACCGGGTATTACTACATTATTTGGTTGGATTGCAATTGATGCTCTTTTTCTAGTCAAATAAATGGCTTATGAAGTATTTTATTAGGGATTTACTGGTACTCCGCAAAAATTCAGTGTCCCTCAGAGATTAGCTTCATTGATTAGGTTTCGTGAAAAGCGGAAGGAACGAAATTTTGACAAGAAAATTCGGTATACTGTTCGGAAAGAAGTAGCATTAAGGTATGGTGTTTCCTATCATTATTTTTTAGATTAAGCATACACGTTTACCTGTTCACTTCTTTGGGTTAAAGTTTTGACTTTACTGTAGTCCATTTATGTTTGTAATGTTGTGTTGATAATAGTAGAAGGGTGCAAAATAGAACATAGCGGCGAGTTCCTTAAAGGGTCTGCAATAATCTTAATTTTTTATTAAAGCATCATTATCATGTATTGCCTCATTGTAGCTTTTGGCATATTGTCTAAATTCTTTCACAATCCATGATCCATTATAGTTGTTGTTGGGTTTTTTCAGTCTTTCAAATTTGCCAAGGGCAAGGATCTTTTTCTTTGAGAAAACCATAAAAAGCATAACTTTGATAGCAGGTACCAATGATGTGGCTTAGGTGTATGTGTAACTCAGCAATAAATTGGGGATTTGATTGACAGACAATCCAATGCATAGTACAATACATGATATAAATCATCCGATACAATTCTTCTCCCCCACAATACGAATCATCAAAACACTCGTTTTTGCTCCCAAATGACTCTTGGAATTACGAGAACAGTGATTCTTATTCGAATCGGGCCTTGAATTGTAGTAAAATTGCATTTGGGTTTTACCGCGAACTGGGTCAGGTTGTGTGACTCGGTTTGATAAAAACCTAAATTTACTTTTCTTTAGCACGAACTGAGAAGAAATAGATGCGTAGAGATTTATGCTTTCCCTCCAACCCTTAGCACAGACTGAGTGGGAACATTGGAAGAAAGGGTACAGCAGTAGATTGGCAACAATGGAACAGTAGATCAGTGGAAGATTGGGAACAATGGAACAGGGAAACATCAGAACAGTGATTGTGAACTAAGCGAGTAGCCCCTTCGACTTTTCAACAACACATGTTGGTGCAGTGATGTTGAAGTAGGAGAGAAGGAAGAAGTTGAAGACATTGAAGAAGGGGAAGAACTTTTAATAGAAGATAAAGATGACTTGAGTGATGTAGATTTTGGAGAGGAAGAGGATGAAATATGAATTATTTAGGATAGATTTTTGTTTTGTTTCTGAGATTGTTCAGTATCTGTAAGCAACAACAGTAGTCTGCAGTAGCAGCAGCAACAACAAATTTGTTTAGTTGCATACAACCATGGTTATAAGAATCTTATGCAGCAGTAACATTGTTTTTTGGAGGTTGTGTTGCTGAAGTTGTGTAGTAAATACGCATAAATACAACCACTCTTTTTGACTATGTGGTTGTTTTGTTATTAATTGTATCTTTGAATGTTTTTATGTTTTATATATTAAGTATATGTTGCATTTTTTAATGTTTACAAATTTTACTTTCACGATTCAAAATATAAGCTCTCCTTCCATACATAATTTGTATCTCAATTCAATTACCATGATCTAATGGAGTTCCATCTCAAACCTGCGAAATATGTGTCATCTATCTTCTTATCGCTCTAGCTTTCTTAAAGTGATGTTATAGTGCAGTGAATGTATGATATATTGCAAGTTTATATGGTGATGTTTGTTATTTTATCATGTAAATATATTTCTAAATCCACATTCTGACTAGCAATGTTACCTTAATATATCTACACCACTTGCTAACAAATACAAGTGACTTCTGTAGGATGCAAAGGAATAAAGGTCAGTTTACATCTTCAAAGTCCAATCATGATGAATCTGCATTAGCATTAACAAATTGGGGGCCGAACGAAAACTGGTCAGCAGAGAATAACGGTTCCCAGCAGCAAGATATTGTGTAAGTTTTCTGGTTCATTCTATGACTAGGGGAGATTCTGTCTTGTATAACAAATGGTATATTTTCTGTCAGTTGTAGGCATTGTGGCATCAGTGAGAAGTGCACACCAATGATGCGACGTGGGCCTGAAGGGCCAAGAACCCTCTGCAATGCTTGTGGTCTTATGTGGGCAAATAAGGTAAATGAGAGTTATGTTCACTCTTCATGTCAATTGCTATCGTTTTGTATATTCCATGTTGCGCTATAGATTAAATTATTGTCTGAAAACATCACCAAATTAAGGTACATTGTGGTGGTTTATTTCTGTCCAATTTATTATTAACATCCTAATACTTAACTATTATGGTATGTCTGTATACCATGGTCCATGCAGTGTCAATATATTGATGGTTATTAAAATATACCTATTGACTGTGATGCTATTATTATGGTACGTGCAGACTAGTTCATCTGGTCACACAATGATATTAGATGCTTTAAAAATATGCGTCTTTCTCTCTAAAAATCTTCAAGGTTTTTAAAGTTAGGAGGGACTAGATGCATATATTTTACAAGGTTGGGGTCCAAAATGTTATGATGTTTTATTGTCATTAGCTTAGCTCAATATCATGTGTATTTATTATTTAATCACGTGAATTTGGGAATCTGTGAATGTAACTGCATAAAATCGGAAACATAAAAGTGCTTTGAGAAGAAAACAAAGATAATAACTCATTATGAGAGCTTTGTAATGAATAGTTTGACACTGATTTTGAGAGTTACCTGGAGAGAGATCAGCATAGATAAAAGATTCTATATATCTTTGTGGGGTATGGACCACGATTTGCCAGTTCACGCTCTAGCCTTTGATTAGGTTTTGAGGAAAATATAAAATATTAATCTACAATTGTTTTCTTCAATGGCATCTCACCAAAAAATGCAGTTAAAGAAATTGCAACACAATCTGTAACTTTATCTTAAGATATCTGACCGATTGATGAGGAAAATGTTTCATTAAAGTAATATAAGGTACATTTCAGCAAAAAATTTATGTTGTATATTAATTTAGTTTGTTGATATGTTCTCATTTTCTGAACCGCAGGGAACCCTGAGGGACCTATCAAGGGCGCCACCCATATCTGGACCAATAAAAAATGAGGTCGGATACCATGCATTCATTAAATATCATGCCGTATTTCTTAACAACTTGGGTCATCTTTATGACCTTAATTTTTCCTTCAATTGAATATTTACAGAATAAAAGTGTAGAGGCCAACCAGATAGTCCTTAGAGTTGCAGGAGAAGCTGATGATTCGTCGTGAAGAACTTTATTTTGGTCAGAATGGAGAGGGATTTCATGAAATAAGAGTGATGGGATAAAAAATTGTAGAAGGTGGCTTATTCTACTATGTTTTTAGTGAATGAAAAATGTTTAGATGAGAGCATTCTGTATTTTGTTTTAAATATATGCAGGTCATTATTGTCCATGACAGCTAGTTCTTTCCAGAGATTTTTATTTATTTTGGGTATGCTGAACAGCTTCAGTGCACTTCCGGATGTTGTATTAAGTTTGAGCAATGTAGCTGTATTTATAAAAAAAAAGTGTTCCTTTTCGAATTAGATCGAGTGATTTTCATTTCACTTTTTTAAGTTCTTCAACAGAGCAGAATATTAAAAGGGAACTATGAGCTGGGTGTGAAGAACAAATGAATTACACTAACTGGACAACAAAAATGGTACAACCATCATATATATAAAATCCTTAATCCACCGTGATGGGTATATCTATTACAAGTCTTGTTCCTGCAGTGTCAAGCTACGGTCTGGCCACATAAAATAAAAGCTTGAATTAGGCATTGAGCAGCGTGAGTTTGATCTGGCGCTCCAGAGACAATCACCAGACCCTCAGTGGCTCCAGGTTTTGGATCATGAATCGCCACGTTTGCACCAGACGTCTGAGGAAAACCCAATGGACAAAACTACTATAAGACAACCGTTTAGCAAACAGTAAGAAATTAATTACTAATCAGATATACACAGACCTGTCGAATCTGAGTAAGGTTGCCATTGCTCTCCCCATAAACGTGGGTTAAATACATATGAGGGACGGTGATCTCAATTGTTAAGTTATTTGGATTCTGTAATGGGTGTCCATTCCTGCAAATAACACAAACACCAGTATAAGATATTTGGTACAGCACCTGCTTTTATAAATGTTGGAAACAACTATCGACTTGTAGATAAAATATACTGTCACTTCAAAAAATACTTCCCAAACTCACTTTCCAGGGTTCTCATTTCGTGAGGCAAAACTAGATGTATCAGCTGTTCCTCCAGGATTTCCTCTGTTAATTGCCTGAAATAAAAACCTAAAGCGTTATAAACATCATTCCTAAATAGGGTCCCCCTCCTTTCTCCTCCCACACCCCAAAAAAAGAAAAGAAAATATAAGATGTTTAGACCGCATATATCAAGATCCCCAAGCATTAAACCCTGTATATGAAAGGGAGACTGACCAGAGGATTCCATGATCTTGGAGAAGTTGGCCCTTCATAACCACGAGGATAGGGAACTCGATCCATGTTTGGGGGACCACGTCCCATGCCATGTACAAATGCATGCTGCTGATGGTCAATAGACATCGGGGGAACAGTTGAATGGTCGATTCCATGGTGCCCAACTTGAGGAGAAGGAGGAGGGTGGCCAGAGGACATCATGTGATTTCTTGGCCTAAATAAAGGAGGTGGCATATCTGGATATGGTGGCAAATGAGGCGGTGCATTAAAATTTGGAGGGGTCCTTACAGGGAAAACGGTTTCCCGAATTCTGCTGGTTATGTGAAACAAAGCATCCTGTACCGATTGTAAGCTCCCAATAACCTATGATAGAACACAATTTTATTTCATCTGTTAGATCGTCCTCGTTTCCCAGAAGACCATCAAAATCCAAAACTTAAATCTACATATAAGCATATTCAAGCAGGATTATCAACAAAAAAGAACCGAAAGCCCTTATTTTCCCACTAGCAGCTACTCTATGTGAGTAAACAAAATCCTTAGTCCTGCATGGAAAAAAAATGACACCGGCAACCAAGGTAGTTAAAATCAGGATTTCACCTCAAATCAGGATGGGAGATCAAGAAAAATCGCATATTGTAAATAGGATTTTACAAAATTCATAATACAATATAATCCTAGAACCTAGATGTCTAATCTAACAAACGTGCCACAACATAAAGGTTATCGTGTGGGTTCAAACAAAAATAAAGGGTGGGTTTGTAATTCAAACAAGAACAAAAAATCCGAAAGTGAAATTAAGGTTTGAACAAGGAAGAATGGAGAAAGGTGGATAGAGCACCAAATAAGTGAACGGAGCAAAAAAAACAATGGACCTGGAGAACAAAGGAAGAATAGAGGAAGAAGGCCTGGCAAAATACTGTGAAGGACAAGGAAGGAGAATGCTTCAAATAGTAACTGATTAGGTTTTCCGGTTTACCAAATCAAATAATAGAATGGTGTGCAATGTCAAAGTGAATCGTGATAGAAAAATAAGAAGTGGGAAAATCGTATCAATTTGTCCAAACAAGTTGCCAACAAAATTATAAATAAAAGGTTTTAGCAATTTCGGGATTTAAATTGTGATTTTAGACGGATTTTAACTAGGAATTTTTGTCCTGACACTAGTATTTCTCAACCCAATAGACTAGAAACAAATCTCACTCGAAGTTTTGCAACTGTTGCTAGCTTAATGAGTTTCGCTCGCACACAGCAAAGATCAAACAAGGGTTATCCGCTACAGGATTGTTCCCAAGGTTATCACCACATCCTTGTACTCATTACAATAAGCATCTAGTTGGATTCTTAAAAAGTGAGAAAGAAAAGCCAAAGAAAATGAAAAGACATAACTTGTTTTTTCTCAAGATACACTAAAAATTACAAACCAAAACTCAAATTAGAGTGAAAAGTATTTATATTCTAGGAAAGAGAGATATAAGACATTTCCTAATGACTTAGTAAAGATGGGAAATTTTGCTGCCTTTTTTTTCTTTCTCTCGTACCTTTACCTCTATTTGGTACAGAAGCAAGAAATGAGGCGAGAAAGAAATGCTTGAAATTCAAGTTGAAGAGAAAATGGAAGAAAATTAATAAATTTTGTTTCTAAAGGTCATCTTTCCTCTTTCTTTTATTTTCATTTTCTCTTGAACCAAACAAAGAAAATGCATCATTATCTGTGTTTTCTCTCTTTTCTATCTTTTTACTCTCATGAAAGTGTCTAAAGTACCAATTACCTGTACAACTTCTTCATTTTGGGAAATGTACTTAATTTGTTCCTTCGAAAAAATGCGAATACTAGCACCTGTGGCCCTTCGCATTTCAGAAATAACAAGACCTCCCTTGCCCAAGAGGCAGCCCACCTGTGCTGAACGCACAAGAAGCTTAGCAACAACCGCAGCACTTGGCTCAAATCCAATCTCTGTAAGTCGACAATGAACACGGATGACAGCTTCTTGTGCAGGAGAATGCTTTTGCTCTGACACCTGCAGAAGATTATATAAAGTTTAGTTTGTTTCCTTGTCAAATATCATGGAAATTGTATATCAGGTTTTATAATTTTCTGCTGCAATAGTCTCGTAAGCTGCAAGCACGTTTTACAAAGAAAACTACCAATACAGAGAAGTTACCATGATTAGAATAACTCAACAGCAACTCAGAGTAAACACTCTGAAGATGAACCCCAGCCACAAAAATCAGACATTACCTGTTTGATTATAACAAAAGAACAATCATATTTTAGATTTCTAACAAAATCCCCAGAATAACTTGACACCGGAGAGCCAGCTCACAATAATCTCAAGAAGCACCCAAAGTTACAAACAAGAAACTTTCCAAGACATAATACTGAAGAACCGACATAATTTACTCCCATCAAAGCAAAACTTTGCACACAAAAACATCGGAAGGTGATAGGCAACTTTGTGTTAAAAGCTATCATACACAGGTAGAGCATTATGTATCAAAGACAAATAAAGTAGTTGATCTCATACCTCTCGTGCAGATATCACAACCACGCGCTCGTCTGAATCAGGTCCAGCCTCAACAATTTGGATAGATGCACCAGTTTCATTCTGCAGAGCCCGCACCACAGAACCACCTTTGCCAATAAGACTACCAACTTTATCATGGTGACACAACAGCTTGAAGACAACCTCCTCTTCCATAAACATCCTATGAGTAGGGCCAGCACTTTCTGGACCCGGAAAAGAATAACCTCTGGAATGGTGATCAGGAGGAGCATATGAACCTGAAGACCCATAACCACGTTGAGGATAACCATCAACCTGAGCAGGAGCTGCTCCAGAATGTTTAAACGCACCAGAATTTGGCCCATTGTTATCGTGAAGACAAGTCGAAACAGATAAAAGCGCTTTCTTTACTGCTGTAAAGTTTCCTGTTATCTGCACACATCACAAGCCGGAACTCAACATCATTGTATAGTCCATAGTAAGAAAAAGACCCAGATCTGTTTAGGTATAAAGCATTTATTAGAGAAAATAGAACTAGGTTAAGTGTATAATTTAGTCCCCGTATATGTAGTGAATTTTGAATTTGGTCTCCATATGTAAAAATCTATTAAATTAGTTCCTATACGTTTTAATTTGGTTTCTGTCACCGTTGCCCCTTGCACACTCTTAATTTAGTCCCTATGTAGCGTATTTTTAATTTGATCTTTGTTGCACACATCACAAGCCCCAATTCAATATCATTTATCATAGCCCATATTAAGAAAAAGACCCAGCTCGGTTTTAATAAGCCTCTCCTAAGCATTTATAAGAGAACAAAAACTAGGTTAAATGCATATAGTTTAGTCATTGTAGTCCTCGTTTTTGTAGCGAATTCTTAATTTGGTCTTTGTAAGTAAAAGTCTACTAAATCGGTTCATATTCGTGTAAAACTGACTTAATCTGGTCTTTGCCACCATTATCCCCTTACAGCTCTTAGTTTAGTTCCTACTAATGTAGCATACTTTTATTTTGATCTTCATACGCGTAAAGCATCCATTAATTTGGTCACATACATGTATAACATTCTTAATTTGCTGCCTAAATAAAAGTAAAAGTAAGCAAAGTTTCTCCATAAGCTAATCCAAGTTACTTATAAATCTTTAGTCTTGATTTGTGCTAGAAGATGAACTTATTTTACAAATTCTGCAAGTGTTTACGGAGAAATTTATCAAACGGCAGAGAGTGTCCGTTTTTTAGATTATAAAATAATACCTGAATGAATTCGTCTCCAAGAGGAGGAAGAGGAGGTTGATCCTTGGGCAAAACCCTAATGTGAGCCCCACTCTCTTGCCTGATCTTTTCGACGATCTTGCCTCCTCGCCCGAGCACGCAACCAACCTGATAGCTGGGCGCCACCAATTTACACGACACTGTCGAATTGCTGCAATTCTTAGTTTCATCTTCCACCGTTCTTTCAAAAACCCTAATCAACGCAACCTGCGCAGCCGATTCCTCGCAAGAAACAGCGCCGGCCGCCGCCACGATGACAACAACGCGCTCCTCCGCCGCGCCCAAGTCCTCCACCATAATCTTAGCTCCGTCGCCGGCCAGAGCCGTTACGTCCGCCGCCTTCGCGGCCGGGCACACGATCCGGAAAACGGCGTCGGCTGCTGGTGGCGGCGGAGCATGGCGGCGCTTCTTGCTGTTGTTGTTGGACATCACATCAAACAGCAAATTCACTTCCAACAGAACAATCACTTCCTCATCGTTTGTTTCGCATCCCAAATGCTATGAAATTAACACGTGTGCAGCACACGCACGAAACTGGATTCGCTGCGTCGCTTTTTTCACGAGATTGTTGAGTCAACTAGTCAGATCCGTTGGATTCGATTTCAATCTCAAGTTTTGAACTACTTTCTTTGATTTGTTGAATCAAGCTTAAGGTAACATGCTTTTCATGTGACGAATCTAGTTCCTTCATTGCATAAGTAAAGTGATAAGGTTAAAGCTGGTTATAGTATTTCCGAATAGGATATTATTTAATTTTTTATTTATTTTATATTAGTTTTTTTTTCATTAAAATACCTTTATGTTATTTTTTAATAAATGAAAGCTAAAAAGTACACTAATTATTAGTGAAATTAACTAAAAATAAGGATATGACTTGAATACACTTTAAAGTATAAAGTGAAATAACAACTACTACTAATAAAATTAACTATTGTCATCATAATTAGCTTTATATTTTATATTTAATTTCATCATAATTTCAAATCGTTGATTTTTGTAATCAATTATTCTTATTTTACTTTATCTTCGAAAGTGTTTTACCTCACTTTAAAAAAAGTTAAATCCTAAAAAATATAATTATGCATACTTGAGTGGAAAAACATAGTTAATCATAGATTTTCTTAAGTGAAAATGTTAACATGTTCTCATTATTCAACATGTTTGGGTCACTTTTTTATATATAGAAAAGATACTTTGACACTAATGAACAGGACAAATATTCATTTTAAAATTTATTATAATAGTATAATAATATATAAATAAAAATATTAATTTATTGAATTATTAAATAGTTGTGAATATTATTTTCGGTATCAAACTATTATTACTGTTTTTTTATATACAAGATTGTCTCTCCTTTTATTATAAAATGCTTAATGTGATGATCCAAACTTTATCATATCATTGATGTGAGGATTCAAAATTTTGAATTAGGACAAATATTTAAAAAATAAAAAATTATTAGTATATGATATGTGAGTTTGTGAGTTTTCACATTTCTTGTATCAATATTAAATATGATAATCATGGACAATTGCGTCTAACAATAAATATAAATATAATTTTTAGGTTTTCTCCCAGTTCAAATAATCTCATTCACTAGGAAGGATATATTCTTTTAGTATATACAATGGTTGGATTTACTTTTCTTAATAGCTAGATAAACATCCTAATTGTTTTTATAAGGTTCCTCTTAATCCCAATACTTTAATTTTCTTTAAGTTTTAGGATCCTTTTACAAAGTTGTAAGATGTACTCTATCATCTTATCCATTTTGGTACAGTGCAACTTCTACTTTATTGGCTTAAAATAGTGTTTTTAGCTTGAGAAACATTTTGGCATCATATATCCTATCCTCTTTATATTCTTCTTCGTTTGGAAAAAATCATTTTTATAGACTCTAAAAATATATAGTTGTTATGTGATTGTTTATATTCATTGAGCATCTTTAGCCTTTATGCATGTCCATTCTACGTCTGACGAGTTTTAACATGATTGTTGCAGTTAATGTAAGTTTGATTTTTGCTTATTTTTCTTCAAAAACCTCCTTGATAACTAGCAACGCTTATCCACTATTTAGTTTAACCTTTTGCACTAATTCATTATTGATGTGCATTATGTATATGGCAAATGCCTGAGTCAGAGTTGAAAAGCTCTTTGTGTCAAAAAGTTGATGAAGGAAACAATTTTAGCTCGTATCTCAAGAGATATTTGATATGTGATTTGAAAGGATATTTTTGGTAAACAAACATTTCCTGCATATGTAGAGTAAGTGCGTGAATATTTATATTAAATACAAGATTTGCTTATTCTATGTATATCCTTTAATATTTGGTATGCGTTTCATCTATTCTCATGTGCGTTTTATAAGACTTTGAGAACAAATTGCATAGTTTTGTGTCGTATGTAGGATGAAATAATTGTGTTTTACATGATTTATTATTTTTATAAAACTATCATCTCACACACGAAGTGCAGTTTTATACTCAATTATTTTGAAACACTAACTAAAATATTGGGTGTTGGATAATAAAATAGGTAAGACAATCATAATAATTAAGGATATTAAATATTTTAATATAAAATATTAAAAATACTTATCAGAGTATTTACATGTTTTATCACACACAATCGTCAAAACGAGAAGTTCTCACATGTTGATTTTGGCTCAATGAAAAAAATATGCACGAAAATCCTTTAATGAAAATGACAATAGTCTGATGGTTAGAGGGAACATAATGGATACAAACTTGCTCATGAGCAAAATTTTCAAGTACAAAATATATATTCATTTCAATGTGTTTTCATGAGTTAATGTTGTAAGAGCTTATCAAAGAGATATATTGCAATCACATTGTAATTACATTGTCATAATACACAAATGTAACCTTGTAGATAATGAAGTTTCAATAATATATTATAGATTCAACAAGATTAAAAAATGACATTTACTATACTCGACTTAGGAATTAGACCGAAAGAAAATGAGTTATTGTTTAGAGGATTATATCAATTTATCTATGAGAAAAATACCATAAATAAAAATGGACCTTTTACTATCATCCTCCCTAATTTAAACTGATCAACAATAAACAGTAGTTAAATTGTTAGAAAAAAAATTAATTATGATGAAATTAGGTTAAACAGACTTTAATTTAACTTGAACAAAATAAATCGCACAAAATACGAAAAAAAAAACACATGAATTGAGATATAAACAAATCTCAATTGATTTTACCTTGTTTAATGATATACTATATTCTTTAAATATTTATTATTTGAGATTCTATTTCCAGTGATTCTTTTCCAAGTTTAAACAAAGGACAATTTAAGAAAAAAAATGAAAGTGATACAATTAAATATCTCAAACTAATTTACTCCATCCATATAAATTAAAGAAAATGAAATATTGAATATTTACACATCAAATTAAAGTATAATTATTCAATATAAGAGTTTATAAAGACCAAATAAAAGTATAATTATCTAAGAGTTCACAAGAAAAGATACCAACGTACAAGTCTAATATAAAATAACATAATAACTTAAATATTTACTTTGATTCATTTTCTTGAACCTGCATTATTTTCTATTCGTGTATTAAGTATAATTACAATAATAAATCAAATAATCTTTGCCAAGTCATTATTGTCATCTCAAATGTATTTCCAAAATTAACACGATCGTATCACTTCCCAAACCAATTTTAACTACCCAATATTTATAACACTTAAACCATTTTTAATCTTTAATTTAAACATCGTTAAAAAAATATCCTACTTATAATCATAACAAATTCACTATTTTAAAAAAATCATTAAAATATATTCTTTTACCCATAATTTATATGGAGTCCAAGTAACAACTAGAAAGTGTTGGAGATTTATCAAAACTCCAAAGAACTAGTGAAATATAATAAAACAATACAAAACTTCAGATACATGTTAAACTAGTTTAAAGAATCACTTTTCTTAACTGATGAATTCAATAAAGAGTTCAAACAAAAATAAAACAAAAAAAAATGAGAGAATGCATTTTTATTTTGCACATTAATTTAATTTTTTTTATGTTATTTGAATCTAATATAGTTATTTACAATTTCATAAAAATAATTAATATCACAAGAAAATTATTAAATATAAACTAGTTTTAAAGATCAAAATAATTAGTTACTACTTAACTAATGTAATTATCATTTTATAAATTTTAAAAAAAATATTAGTATCGTTTTTAAATTAGCATCTAACCATTAATTATCAAGGTTTTAACTAATAATATTTTAAATTTTCAATTAGTTTATTAAAATAGAGACTAATTTAGATTTAACTACTCATTTTTAATTTTTAAATTAATTTTTAAAAGACTAATAGAAACTAATTTAGAATAAATAACTAAAATTTTAATAACTAGTGGTTAGATGCTAATTTAAAAATTATTTTATAATTTTTTTTATTAATAATAGAAACCACTTTAGATATAACTAATTTTGTAGTATCTAAAATAACATCTAATTTAATTAATACAGTGATTAATTATTTTTATCTCTAATTTTGATTACTATTTAATAATTTTTTTGTAGTGTAAAATATAAAAAATTGGGAATTTTAATTTAAAAAATTAAATTTCTAAAAGTAAAGTTAAATTTCTTTATTTTAAAATAAAAATATGAAAATTATACATAAACCTTCACGATCACCCATAGAATGTTCTCTATACTTCTTCCATATTAGAATAGTCTCAATCACACATTTCACTAAACACTCAATTCCCAAAACACATTCAAACCAAAACCATCACCACCTCAAACTTCGTCACAAAATGCTCTTTCGAACACGTATCATCTAAAAAAATATCATGTTCCATTCACTTCTTCCCCTTGGTAATTTTCTTGTGTCACTTTCGAAGAGAAAGGTAAGTTCATTCTGTGTCCCAAAATTTATCGTACATTCGAATTTTTTCTTCTTTATTTTTCACGGAGAGAGAAGTGATTGCGAAAGGAGAAGAATGAAAAGATGAAATGTTTTTTGTGGCTGTTGTTTGGTGCAACGAAAAATGAGGCAAATGCTTCTGCGCCATGTGGATATCGTATGAATCAAACCCACCTCTTGGGGTCCCACTCAAACACACACTTTCATCACTCATAAAGGGTACTCGTGATTTGGCTTCTTCATTTTCCACCCTTCTTTTAAAATACACCATCATGTGTTCTACTTTCAAAAGGAGACTAAATTCACTAATTGAAAGCTTAAGACATGTGTTCATTTATCATACACTTTTGACATGTGTTTTATGCAAAAGAGGAAATTAGGTTTAGGGTACAATTTAGCATAAACTTATTATACCTTTGGAAACTATATCAAAATAATATCTATCCAAAAAATTCAAAAGATTGGAAGATGTAATTCTCAACCATTACTCATTTCATACACGAGAAATCTCATGTCTAAGATTTTAAGACGTTAACTTGTCTTTCTCTTATCTCGTGCGTCTAATAGTTCTACAGATATTAACGATAAATTTAAATACATATTTATCTCTTAATCCATATTACCTAAGTACAAAAGTTTTAAAGAAGTAAACTTTAAGTTTAATTCAAAACAAACCTTCAATTCGTGTTTGGAACTATATATAGCGGCTAGATAGTTGGTGATATGATCAGACAAAAAAAACTTTCGTTGAAATCAAGATGACTCTGATATCATAGAGTTTTATCATAGAATTTTGACATGTGTTTTATGCTAAAGAGGAAATTAGGTTTAGTGTACAATTTAGCATAGAGTTATTATAACTTTGGAAACTATATCAAAATAATATCTATTCAAAAAATTGGAAGATGTAATTTTCAACCATGACTCATTAATTCCATATATATGAAATCTCATGCCTAAAATTTTAAGAAGTTAACATCTCTTTCTCAATTGTTTAAGAGTTAAGATTAATGATAAATTTAAATATATATTTTTTTCTTGATCCATATTTTGTAAGGACAAAACTCTTAAGAAGTAGATTTAAGTTTAACTCAATCACGCTGAAATCCTCCAATTCGTGCTTAAGATTATATATTCACCGATGGTCTGGTAGCGACTGAGTGACCGGGTAAATCCAACAAACTTTTGTTACGATAGACTCTAAATAACTATGATATAATCTTAAAAAGTGCAATTTAAGTTTAATTTAACCTTACAAAATATCATAAAATAAGATTTATACTCACTTATATAATATAAAATGTCATTATCTAGTTCACATGAGATTAAAAACAAAACTGTAATGAAACTCCAAAAGAAAATATATCAAATACGATTGTTCCCTTATAACTTAAATTCCTTACATGTATAAATGGGAAAAAGAAAATCTCACACGTAATGTTAAATGAGAGGTAGAATAGAAAGAAGAGCGTAGTGAGAAGAACATTAGTTTTGTTTGGTGCATTCCATGAATGTGGTTCACATACCTTGCTTATTTATTACGGTTCTTTCGGATCTTGCCACTTCATCTACTACTACTGTTCATGATTATTAATTTTCCACTTTTTTTTTTTAATTTTTCCTGCACCTAAGCAACCACTGCAACCACCCTTTTCAATTTCAAACCACCTTTGTACTTTCACACACACAATGAATGACGTATATATATTTGCACTTTCATAGAAAAACACTGTGAAAACTGATTCTTAAGAAGAAAGAGAATTTGATAAAGTTAAAGATTTTCTTAGTCTTAGATGGGTTGATGAATATTTCAAACACAGGTTTGTGTATGGTGAATGATGAGAATGGGACGTGGAGAAGAATCGTTGATAGATAAAATTTGTGGTGCAAAATGCTTGTGACGTGGTTCGTACTCATTCTTCAGCATTTCACATTTAGATATTTTCTTTTTTGTGTACAGACCCAGATATTTTCCACCTCCATCTTAATTACCAACCACTTCTATTTTCCTAGCCCTTACCCTACCTTTAACTTCCACTTTCTATGCATTTCAAAAAACCACAGATTAAACCATGAAATTGCCACGAAATTGCGTAAAACACATGAACAGAAAATGACATTAAAAGCTTCTCACAACAAAATATTCATAAAAAAACGAGTTCGACCGAGACGAGGTTTTGAATGCCAAACGAGAAACAGACGCAGCAAACTCAACCAGATACGTTGTTTAAAGAACATTGCATTATATAAAAAATTAGTGAGAAAACATTTTCGTTATTTGACAACGTTATTCAACAGTGCGCGAAAAATAATGTTAATGAATGTTTTTTTTTATCACTGTGTAAAAAATAAGAGGCTAAGAATAGTGCTGGCAACGAATATTGCCCGTGCAGTGGCTTCGTTATATTAGGCATATAAACACTATTTCCTCGTGTTTTTTCTTGTTTTAGAAACGGGTGTTAGGCACACAATTTTTTTAATTGGTTTCGATACTTGTAATGTTATAAAGCACGTTTCGTTGTTTAATAGATTGTATTTGTAATTAAAAATTATATTCCTATGGTCAGCTTCCACTAAGAGCAAAGAGTGCACGAAAGAAATAGCAAAAATATAAATCAAAGAAAAAAAGCTTTAGATTAATGAAAATATAAATAAATTATGTGTGTGTGTTTTTTTAACTCGACACGAACCAATTCGAAAAATAACTAGCCATTAAAGTTGAGTCTAGGGTTATGAATTTGAAGTGACGTTTTTTTAACAAACAAAAAGTTATCTTAGTTAACAACTAATAATTTTAGTGATATATGAAGGTGCATGTAACATTATATTAATATTTATATGGTAATGATGAGAGTAATAATGTAGATTGAAAAGATATTTTATAGTTAAGAATGTTACATATTATTATTAAATTTGATAAGATTAATGTGTTATGATGTATGTATGGATGAATGGTGTTGAATTGTGCATGGTGGATTGGTAGCCACAAGTAAAACAAAAGGACAGAAATAAGCAATGAAAAGCAAAAGGCATAGTATTTTGCTTGCGTTACTTATTTTAAATATGCTATGATACGGTAGTCACCAGGGGTATTAATATGAGACACTGTCACTAACAATGCATACATAATAATACGAACAATTTCTCTGAACCTCTCTTCCGTTTTCTCTTTCTGTTTCATTTTCTCATCAACGCTTTTTTCCAACTCTCTCATAATCTCGTTCGCAGCGAGATCGGTGTGACCATGGGCAGGGCTTGCGAGCTTTGCAGCAACCGAGCTTCTTTCTATTGTCCCTCCGATTCCGCATTTCTCTGCTGCGACTGCGACGCGGCCGTGCACGCCGCCAACTTCCTCGTCGCGCGCCACTTCCGTCGCCGTATCTGCTCCGAATGCAACCGTTTCACCGGGATCCACATCTCCGGCGCCGCGCTACCGTCCACCTGCACCTCCTGCTCGCCGGAAAAGCCGCCTTCCGACGACGTTGATTCTCTCCCGTCGTCCTCCACCTGCGTCTCCACTTCCGAGTCGTGCGCCGCGGAGAAGATCAAGGCGACGCGCGCGGCGGCGGGGAAGAAGAGGAGGAGGAGTTTCTGGAGTTCCGTCACCGACGACGCGTCTCAGGAAGCGAAGAAAAAGCGGAATAGCGTCGGATCGGTGGAGCTGGAGCAGGAGCAGGAGGAGGTGTTTGGAAAATGGAGCAGAGAGATAGGTTTAGGGTTAGGGTTAGGAGAGAACGGTAACCGCGTGGCCTCGCACGCTCTGAGCGTGTGCCTCGGAAAGTGGAATTTGCTTCCGTTCAGGGTGGCTGCGGCGACGTCGTTTTGGCAGGGTCTGAGATTTTGTGGGGACAGGAGTCTGGCCACGTGGCAGAATCTGGCGAGGTTGGAGAAAATCTCCGGAGTGCCAGCTAATCTGATTCTAGCCGCACACGCGAACCTCGCACGTGTCTTCACGCTGCCGCGTGAATTGCACGAGGGATGGGGCGAGTCCTAGTCCAATACATATATTTAGTTTGAATTTGTATGTTGTAATCTTATGATCATTAACCAAAGTGTGGATTTCAAATTTTACTTTTCTTTTTTCGCATTTACAGTTACCAAAATAGTTCTTCATTAATGTGTTTACCAATTCGGAAAGAAATGAAAAAGCTACCCACCCAATTAACCTTCTCCTTCCAAACCTGCTAATTAATTATGAATCAAAGTCTTTAATTTCGGATTAAGGTTTAATTTTCTTTAGTATTCGACCGATTCAAAATCTTAATTAGTTTTTCTTTTCACACATGAATGTATCTTATAAGTACATTATAAAACAGATGCATGATTTTTTTTGGGTGATTGTTAATGATATAGTAGAACTAAAATTCATTATATATAAATAGATGCAAACTTAACCGATTTTATAAAATTGAATTAAGTTTAAAGTTTACTCCATAATTTCAATCTACATTCATGTTGGTGATAGTGCACGTGTCAGAAAAAAAAAAGTGGCATTGGTAGGTGCCACATGTTATCGAAAGGGCAATATCTGAATTCTGGAACAATTTTGTGAAGGTTATTGATTAACAGGCACCAACCATAATTGATGTTGCATCACTTAGATTGTTAGATACTAACTAGGAGTACCATGTTTGAAAGCCACACGTCTGCTACGTTTCTGCTTTTGGTCCCACAAATTGTGCCTAGTAATAATGCACGTCAACAACAACCTGCGAAAACAAGCGGTTAAAAAAAGGCTCAATCAAAGAGGTAGATAGATACACACATATGTGAGGTCTAAACCCTCTTCTCAAAAGTGACACATGAGCTGGGTCTATGAATAGCAAAGCAAAGCACTTCATTGTGGTTGCAGTTTAAAGTTATTATTGCACACAACCTACGAAGAGAGAGGTTGTTGGTTTTTTTGTTCTTGTGTTCTTAGATTCTCTCTGTTCCAATGGGCTTCATTATCTCTAAACCACATCTTTCATTTACTTTCAATTTAAATTCATAACATCATCGTTTTGTTGCCATGGCTCATTCTTAGCCATTGTTTCACTTCCTTAAAATATTCACCAACTAATGGCTACAAGCTTCCCATGTATTTAGTGCCTTAATTAATTGAAGAGAGTTTTCAAGAAACCTAAGAGACCAAGTAGTAGAAAAAACCAGGTCATGAGTTGTCCAAAACCATCATCACAAGAGTCAAGAGATAAAATGTTAAATTATTCAAACCAATCTTTATTTTATTGTAGTTTCCATCAAGCCAATCACTCTTTGAAATGGTGTATATCAAACACATCTTTGCTCATTTTATATAGAAATGTCAAACACATTGTCTCTGTATGATGTGATGTTCAAAACTACTAAAGTGTTGCTTTCCCTCACTGTTTATACCTCTTTAAAAAAGCCTATAAAAATCAACAATTTTGTTGATTTACACTCAACAAAATATAAATACAAGTAAAAAACAAACCACGTTCATAAATTTCAAATAATTAAATCTTATTCAATCAACAAGATTATTTAATAAATTAAACCAGTCTTATTCTATAAATTTTAACCGATTAAATCTTATTTGGTCTAATAAATATAAGTAATTTACAACAGTTAGGAAATTTTATTAAAATAATTAAGGGTTAATTAATATATTTTGGGTTTGTGTTTTTTTTTTCATTTTTCATCCTATCATTTTTTCTGGTAAATACCTTTTTTTTCAGGTATTTTTTTAGTCTTTATAAGTTCTTTCATGACGATATGCCAGATGCTACTATACTTAGATGATAGAAACTAAATACACATTAAAAAAAACTTAGAACTTAAATAATTAATTTTTTAGATATTTTTAAAATGAAAATTTCTATACATCGGGTGGTTTTTTTTATCAATAAGGTAAAAAAAATTCCTTAAACTTAAGAATATTCACAATCATTTATATGCACACATTATGCAATTAAGTTACATTCTCAATTGAGTTAGTTTCTTTGAGAGCAAACGATGAATAATCAATGGATTAATTTGGAAGAAGTGTATATTCATATTTAATTATTCAAGCTTTATAATCTTAGAGAGTTATTGATATTTTATATTGGCGAAATTATAAATTTATATGGGGTTTTCTTAAAAAAAATATTACCTTGTTAATTTGCTGAGATTTCTATTTTTTTTTTTATAAATTGGGCCTAGTAATGTTATTACCTTTATTTTAAAAAAATATATAAAATATATATATATATGATAACAATACTATTAATTACCATGAAATAATTTATTTATTTTTATTGATAATGACGAACTAGTTATTAACTTTTCAGTAAAATACTATTAGTAACTTATCGAAAATTGAATGGACAATACACGGGCGGCGGGCTAGAGTAGGGTTGAAGAGAAGTTAAATTAAGGCTTTGTTTGGATTAGGGAGTGAGAATGAGGAAGTGGATTTGAGATTATTTGAAGAAAAAGTGTAAAGAAAGTTAGAGTGTTTGGATTAAGATAAATAGAGTGAAAAGTGTGTGAAAAGTTTATAAAAGTTTGTGAGTAATGTGATGAGTGTGATTGAAATTGTATTTTTTTTTTAATTGATAAAAATGTAATTTTACACATTTGAAAAATTATTTTGATTGATTATCTGGAAATTACAGAGTGATGGGTAATATGGTAAAACCAAATACTTTCTCACCAAATCTTCTCAATCCAACAGAGAAAACTTGTCCACTTTCTACGCTTTTCATCTCTCTCTAATACCCACAAACTCCCAAATACAAACGTGATCTTTCTTTCCTTTTCAATCCGGATGAACAGTAATCACTCGTATACAAACAAAAAGCATCATGGAATAATAAGGAGAGTGTATGTTTGCATTTGTTAATTGGAGATGAATCAAGAGGGAAGATTAACAAAGAAATAGAAAAAAAAACTTCCTTTTTTGCCTTTGCAATGATGGTTGGAAAAATCCACGTGGACCAAGGAATATTACATTCTTGTTCTTCTGAAAAGTTTTAAAAATTCTTTTTCCAACATGCATGGTGTAGATTCTTTATTTATTTTACATTTTATTTAAATACTGATATTAAATAATTTAGATTTTTATTTATATAGGATTTTAAATACTTTAAATTTTTTTATTTTATTTAAATATTAATAATTTAGATTTGTATTTATTAAATTTTGAATAATTTAAGTTTTTTTATTTCATATTTTTATTTATTTAAGTATGATATTAAATAATTTAGGATTTATATTATTTTTTTAATAATTTGGGAATTTTATTTATGCAAAATATACGTGTCAAAATTTGTAAAATATTTTTACATAAATTTTAATTTGTTTATACATAAAACAATTTAATCATATTTTATTTTAACCACAAGGATAAATTTGTAATCTTACACATTTGTAAATTTATTTAAAAAAAATATTTTTTCAATCACACCTATCACATCATTTACTAAACTTTCATAAACTTTCTCTTCATTCCTCATTATCTTTCTCTTAATCTAAACAAACTCACTTTCCACTTATTTTCACCTCAAATCTTTTAAAATCTACTATCTCAAATCTATCTTCAAATCCAAACAAAGTATAAAGTAGACATAACTGAAATCAAAGAAAAAAACATATAAATCGTTTAAGTTTCAATTTTACCATGATATGGAATTATTGAGATTATATGTTTAATTTTGTTAGTTATTTAAATGTTTAATTATCTTTTTAATTTTATTGTTTATTTTATTTAGTCTTATTATTTATAAAAAGTTGAATGTACTTATTTTTCATTCAATCAATTCTGAAATCGTTAACAAACATATATTAATGATTTTAATTTATATGTAATATAGTTTATAATAAGTGCTTAATAATCAATTATAGAATTAATGACATGAAACCAATACACAATGACATCAATTTTAACAAACCAAAGGTTCACATCATTGGCGTTTTAAAATGGAGTAACTCAATTGATAGTTTGATTATTAAATTGAACTAAATAAATAAATAATAGAGGCAACATATGATTAAGTCTGATTTATGTTAATTATAATATATAATTTGATTTAAGTGTCTTATTTTATATGTTTAAAATAATTTAGTTTTCAAAAAATAAAAAATAATAATATATGACTACTAATTTTGATGATATCAACGTTTTTTTTTTTTTTTTTTTTGTGCATCTTTTTTAAGCCTTTGAGTTGGATTATAAAAGATTTTACTTTTTTTAGCTAAAATTATTAAGGCTATT